>OLNL01002390.1_pt1 | contig 14495 bp, 9 predicted proteins | sample 1672181 | NCBI WGS metagenome assembly OLNL01 (sample SAMEA3136656, study PRJEB25190) | human gut metagenome | biome: human gut; feature: human-associated habitat; material: faeces | place: Austria | collected 2013
CGTGATGTTCCGACCCAGACTGCTTTGCAAGGGGAACTCATGGGCGATGCTGCGGATACCGTGAAAGTGGCTCCGGATGATTGCTTTGTTAATGGTCTGGAAGGCTGTTATGCTCCCCCTGAGGGGCTGCCAGATGTAATGGTGTGTATCCAATCTGATTTCGTGGTAGAGCAACAGGCTCTTTTCGAGCAGGTCAGACGTACCCTAGAGCGCTGGGGTGTGGAAAAGGATGATGCCATAGGCGTGGTGGAGTGCAATCCCCGCATCGATTACCCGATACTTCCTTATCTGTCGGAACGTGGCTACTCCAACCTTCGGTTCTTTCCGATTATCGATGTATTGGAGAAGGGCTTTCCCGCCCGTGCTGGGCAACGATGGTTGTCCACGCGGTACCATCCCCATATTCTTGCAGCCGCAAAGGGGTGTTCGGGATCGTTTATATCGGTTGATTCCGGTTATTATGACGTTAAACATGATGCTGTCATACGAATGGGTTCCCAATGGACCCAAAATTTAATTGGTCAGCCCGTGCCCCTTGCAGGGCCTGGATTCACAGATGAGAATTTGGCACAGAGATATTCCACACAGATTAGGCAAAATGTCAGCGCAATATATCCTCGTGTGATGTGAGGTTGCTGCATAGTGAGATAAAATTAGGGTGTATTGTCTCAATGTCAGAGATGGGGAGAGGGTTATGGTTTCTTGGGACATTCATAAACTCTTTAAAAGAGTTAGCGCTATATTCACGGCTGGCGTGATAGGCCTGACATGTGGAATTCCTGCGGCACACGCAGAGGAGCAGTATCCAGATGTGATGTTGGGAGTATTCACCAACAGCGAGGCAGACGGAACGGACACGTTCTATCTGTCGTATGACGGATACCATTTTGAGAAGATAAGTCAGGCTTTCGAAAATATCAATAAGAATGATCCCGCCCGGTTGGAAGCCGTTGGTTCAAAGACGAATGGGCGAAATTATAACTTGTATTCGTTCAAGTGTCCCAGCATCATTTATTACAATGGGTACTTCTGGATGCTGTCCAACGAGAGCAATGGTGGCGATCCAAAAACAGATAAAAATGCTGGAAATCTCCGTCTGGTCATTTCAAATTCAAAGGATTTAGTCCATTGGTCAGATCAGCGGCAAGTGCTTGTATCTGTTCCTACTGGTATTCCATCCAATGACGAAGCTACAAAATTCGATGCAGTGGCGGCTGATTGGGCTGTTGACCCAGACACCAATACTCCATATGCTGTAGTGAGCATGGGGCGGTATGGAGCTTTCCACGGTCAGGCGGAAAAGGATACGATGAGGCCTTATCTGGTTAAGTTCTCGCAATTGTCCGCAACCAATGATCCGGCGTATGATCCAAAGCAGAATGGGGAAGGTTTCATTACTGCCAAAACCGAAATGGCACGGCCTATCAATCTTCCCAAGGGCAGTAATAATCGTATTGATGGCTCTTTGTTTTTTGAAAACGGGAAAACGTATTTAAGTATTAAAGAGGACGGTATCTATAACGAGATTTGGCGTATCGATTCATTGAATGATTGCGGGAATGCCCGAGCTTGGAAGTTGCTCAACGGCGACGTACATCGAGGCTATGAGGCTCCATCGTTGACCAAACTTAACGGGAAATATTATTTCTTTACTGATGAGATATCAACATGGAAGCCTAGTGCGGGCAGAACTGGCACGTACACTCAGTCTTCTGCGGATTTGACGAGTTGGACCAACGCCCAAGGAATCTTGGCTTACAACTCCAACGGTACGGTACTGAGCCGTCATGCCAACAATGATTGGTTGAAGGACGGCCCGAGACATGGAACGGTCATAACTGTTACCGATCCCAGTGCCAAGAAGGTCATATGGCAGCAAAGAAAGACTGCCGGATGGACTTCCGATTTGCCTGCCGCTTCTACATTCTCTGATGTATACAATGCTTCTAGTGTGTTGAAGGATGACCAAGGCACTCCGCATGCTTCAGATATTCAGTGGCTTTCTGATGCAGAAATTAGCACGGGTTGGCGTGAATCCAATGGCTTGTATACGTTCCGTGGCATGGATACGGTGAAGCGTCAGGATATGGCTGCATTCCTGCGTCGTGAGGCTGTGAGGCGTGGTATTGGTGATGCCTCTTCGTGGAAGCCTGCCGTTGCTGATTGGGATGTGTTCTCGGACGTTGGCCGGGATACTCCGCATGCCGAGGATGTGCTGTGGCTGGCGCATGTGGGCGTCAGCACGGGTTGGCGTGAGGCCGATGGCTCGCGTACGTTCCGTGGCATGGATACGGTGAAGCGTCAGGATATGGCTGCGTTCCTGCATCGTCTGACGTCTAAGAATCCCAATGGAGTTGGCGCGGTGGTGCCGAAGACTGATTTCACAGATGTGACGGATGCGACCCCGCATGCCGAGGATGTGCGTTGGCTGGGTGGTTCGGGTATCAGCCAGGGGTATAGGAATCCTGATGGAGGCTGGCGTTTTGAGGGTATGACTTCGGTGTATCGTCAGGATATGGCTGCGTTCCTGCATCGTTTGGATGGCCGGCTGGTCTGAGACTTCCACAACACCGGTGTGAAAGCGGGTGGATTGATTTTTGAATGGCAATCCACCCGCTCTTTGAGCATGATTATTTGATCAATGATTATGAAAGCGACGAGGCTTGCAATGAAACGCTTATTCAAGAAGTACTTAGTTATATCGGTTGCTTGTTCCCTACCATTTTTCTGTGGTGCGCCAACAGCAATGGCTCAGGAGAACGATGCGCTAGAGGCAGTGTCAACTTTGACCGTCCGCCAGACCGATTCCGTATCTGGCTATGATCGTGACCTTTTCCAATGGAATAAATTCGATGAAGATGGGGATGGCTGTGACACTCGCAATGATATCCTTGCTCGAGATCTTGATAATATCTCCAAGCAAGATAAATGTGTAGTGCTTTCCGGCATTCTCGATGACCCTTATACTGGTGATCGTATCGATTTCCAACGCGGACAATCAACCTCTTCCAAGGTTCAGATTGATCATATTGTGGCTTTGTCTGATGCTTGGAATTCGGGGGCAAGCCATTGGAACGAATCGAAGCTTCGGGCTTTTGGCAACGACCCTTATAATCTGGCCGCGGTTGATGGAACTGCGAATACGCAGAAGTCAAATAGTAGCGCTGATGAATGGCTTCCAGCTAATGCGGCTGCACGATGCCTGTATGTGGCTACGCAAGTTGGAGTAAAGGAACACTATGCTCTGACGGTCACACAAACTGAAGCACAGAAGATGAGGGAAGTACTTGGCTCATGCCCCACGCAAAGTATTCCTCAATCCAACGGGTCTGGGCTGGTCAGGCTGGTGGAACAAAATGGAAAAACTAAGCACGGATATCCGTTCGTTGATCAAGGGAATGTTGATGTCGACAGCGAAGTGCGCGAATATCGTGGCATGAGCTCCGTTGTACGTCAGGATATGGCCGCATTCTTATATCGCTGGGCTGGAAGTCCGGAGTACATGCCTTCGAATGCAGATATGCATCGTTTCCGTGATGTGGACAGGTTGACTCCGCATGCCAAGGAGATTTGGTGGCTTGCTTCCACCGGTATTTCTGAGGGTTGGCTGGATTCGGATGGGTCTCGGACTTTCCGAGGTATGTCTCCAGTGACTCGTCAGGATATGGCAGCGTTCCTGTATCGTCTTGCGGGAACGCCGAATCGTGATCTTGATACGGATGGCGCGTTCATCTACTCCTATTTCCGCGATGTGAACTGGTCGACTCCGCATGCTGAGGACATTTGGTGGCTTGCTATGAAGAAGATCAGCACTGGTTGGATTGTGGCTTCTCAGCCTTCACCTTCACCCTCACCCTCTCATCCGGATCAAGTTTACTATAAGAACTGCGCCGCTGTAAGGGCCGCCGGTAAGGCTCCTCTCCATAGAGGGGATCCGGGCTATCGGCCCGAGCTTGATCGTGATAACGATGGAATTGCATGCGAATGATGATTGCAGTAGGCTTTGTACGGTTGCTTTTGATAGACTTCATACTTGACGTTTTGAAAAAAGATGAGGTGGTAGGCGAATGCCGACTATGAAATTTGCAAATATCCTTCTGGAAACGAATCCTCGCTCTGTCGCTTACCCGGCGCTGTACTGCCGTTCCAATCAGCCTGTTGTCTTCGACGAGCAACTTGGCGAGTGGAAGATGTTTAATGCGGGGACCTTCGACTTTAGCACGTATTTCAATTCCTTGTCCGTAATGAAGCTGCGGAAGTACACGCGCGCAACAAGCTTCATGCTGCATCTTGAGCTTAAAGGCGCTGCTTGCGAGGTGCAACAGACCATGGGTGATGCTTTCGCACATGATCCACTGCCTGTCAAGGGGGTCTCGAAGGTACTGAGCGCTTCTGATGGCTGGCAGGTTGTCGATTTGCCTCTTACAATCACCGATGACATGGTGATTGTCGGTTTTCTCATCAAGACGGAGGGCGCGGTCGCCATTCGCAACAGTTATTACGAACTTGGCATTGATGGCGAACTGAATGATGTTGAGCTGGTGCTGTCTACCACCACGTTCAAGAAGGAAGCGTTCATCGAACGCAACATCGGTCTGGTCAAGAATCAGATTATTAGTTCCGGAGACCCGATCGCCGATCACTTCCATATGTACGTGATTGATAATGGCCGTACTCTTGATGCTGAGAAGCTGAGTGGTAATCGCGTTCAGGTTGTGCCGAACGACAACGTTGGTGGTGCCGGTGGCTTTACCCGTGGCATGATTACCGCCATGGAACAGATTCCAAAGGCTACGAACATTCTGCTGATGGATGACGATGTCGCGGTCTCCCCGGAAAGTATCAAGCGTACCTATAATCTGCTGCGCATTCTCAAGCCCGAGCATCGTAATGACATGATTAGCGGTGCGATGCTGAACTATGAGGTCGGCGAGGACCAGTGGGAAGACATCGGCAACATGACTCAGCAGGGCACCTTTGCCGGTTGCAAGCCGCCACTGCGTCTGACCCTGTTCGAGGATCTGGTATACAACGAGATGTACACGCCGACCAAGTGGCAGCGGAACAACATGTATGCCGCGTGGTGGTATTGCTGCATTCCGATTTCCGTGATTGAGAAGAATGGCCTGCCCCTTCCAGTGTTCGTTCGCTGTGACGACGCTGAATACGGTATTCGTTGCAAAACCGGATTCATCACCATGAACAGCCTGTGCGTGTGGCATATGTCGTTCTTCGAGCGCTATAACGCAGCAGTGGAACGCTACCAGACCACCCGTAACACGATGATTGCGCAGGCGACGTGCGGCATGGCTCCGAAAGCCGACTTCATGTATGAGTTGCACAACAACATTCGTCTTGAACTGAAGAAGTTCGGTTACGCCAACGCAGAGCTGTGCCTAGATGCTTTTGAGGACTTCCTAAAGGGCCCTGAATTCATCAAGAAGCCTGGCCAGGCGGAGAAGAGTTTCATGGCTGCGAATCGTAACAAGGAACAGCTTGTGGATTTCGTGGCGCTTCAGGCTCAGATTGATGCCGATGTCGAATTGGATGGACTGCGTATCAAGGACATCGATCGTCAGCTGATTGATGGGGATAAGCCGCGCAGCCTGCCTGAACGGCTGGAGGATCTCATCACCGATAACAATCAGCGCTATTTCAAGAAGGATGGCACTGGCTATGCCGTCATTCCACTGCAGGGATGGCTGTATCCGGCTGGCGCGATTCGTGGAAAGTATAAGCTTGTTGTGCTTGACTGGTACAACCGCAAAGGTATCATCCGGACCAAGGATGTAAAGCGTTACCAGCAGATCAAGAAGCGCTACGCAAGGGATCTCAAATACTACAAGGCGAATATTGACCGTCTGCGTAAGGAATACGCCGCTGCGCGCAAGGAACTGACTTCGGTGCAGTATTGGAAGCATTACCTTAAGATGGACTGATCAATAGGTGTCTTATGAGGAGCCGCGGCTTGCCAGGCTCCTCATTTTTTATTTTTTGCGAAGTTGTTTGTTACGCAAAACATTCGAGCGTCTAGTGACCGGATAGTGCTGATTTCCGGTTGCATATCGTGATTGGGATAGTCACTGATAGGATATTGCCTGTGAAACAGTTGGCGAAAAGTTTAGCAAGCAGGTACGGATATGCTTGGACCGTACTGCGGGGTTTAGTAAAAACGGATTTTAAGCTGCGCTATCAGGGCTCTTTCCTAGGTATTGCCTGGTCGGTGCTGAAACCGTTGATGATGTTCTGCGTAATGTATGTGGTGTTCGGCAAATTCCTACGTATGTCCGATGGCACGCCAACATATCCTGTGGTGCTGCTTTTGGGTATCAGCTCGTGGCAATTCGTTACTGAATCCACCAACGTGGGGTTGCGTTCCGTTGTCGATCGCGGCGATTTGTTGCGAAAGATTCATTTCCCCAACTATATTGTGGTGGTTTCCGCAACGGTCGGTGCTTTGATCAGTTATGCCATCAATCTGGTGGTCGTGTTTGTCTTCGCGCTTATCGCGCGTGTGCAGTTCACTTGGCGCGTTGTTCTTCTGCCGTTCAGTATTGTCGAGCTGTATGCCATCACGTTGGCCGTGACATTGATTATGGCGACGATGTATGTTTACTTCCGTGATATCGCGCATATCTGGGATGTGCTTCAGCAGCTGGTGTTCTACGGCATGCCTATCATTTATCCGCTTACCTTTGTGACTGATCGTGGTGGTTGGATTGCCGATGTGGCCCGCCTGGAATTGCTGAATCCTTTTGCGCAAACCATTCAGGACATTCGCCATAATTTCATTGCGCCGGAGACTCAGCCGACAATCTGGAATCAGTTTGGTAATTGGGGAGTGAAGCTTTTCCCCCTGTTCCTTACTGTTGTCTTGCTTTGGCTCGGCATTTATCTTTTCCGTCGTAACAGCCGTAAATTCGCGGAGGTCATGTGATGTCTGAGAAAAACGAGTCAGTAGAATTCGATTACTCCAAGAACCCGGTTGTCCTTTCGGCGACGCATGTCTCCAAGAGCTTCAAGTTGCCGACGGAGCAGGCGACTGGCTTGAAGCAGGCCGTTATCAACTGGACCAGGGGCATCAAGGGCTATAAAAAGCAGACGGTGCTTAAGGACGTCAGTTTCGAAGTTCATCAGGGAGAGTTTTTCGGCATCGTCGGGCGTAATGGCGGTGGCAAGTCGACGTTGTTGAAGCTGATTTCTCAGATTTATTACCCCGATGAAGGCGAAATCCATGTTCAGGGCAAATTGGTGCCGTTCATTGAACTAGGTGTCGGTTTCAACCCGGAGCTTACCGGCCGAGAGAACGTGTATCTTAATGGAGCTTTGCTGGGCTTCACCAGGGAACAGGTCGACGCAATGTACGACGACATCGTCGAATTCGCCGAGCTTGACGAGTTCATGGATCAGAAGCTCAAGAACTACTCCTCGGGCATGCAGGTTCGTCTTGCTTTTTCCGTGGCGATCAAGGCCCAGGGAGACATCCTGGTATTGGATGAGGTTCTGGCCGTTGGTGATGAGGCTTTCCAACGGAAGTGCAACGATTATTTCACGGAAATCAAGAAGGATCCGACAAAGACCGTGATCCTGGTCACGCATGATATGAGTGCTGTCAAGCGGTATTGCACTCGTGCCATGTTTATCCAGGATGGTGTGGTTGCCGCGATTGGCGATCGTGAAACAGTCGCAGAGAAATACACTCTTGCTAATCTTGAAGCGGAAGAGAAGAAGCAGGCGAAGCGCAAGAAGATTATCGCCGAGAACGAGAATGAGTACCCCAATGGCTTGAATGCTCGTTGCCCGTTGCTGCGGACATATGGGGTTTCTCCTCTGATTTTGAAGAGTTCTGACACGTTCAAGTTCGCCGTTGAATATCAGTACGATGAGCCGGGCGATTTCTACTTGGCCATTGCTATGCATGATGTCCGTCGCGGAGGTATTACCTACGATACCGGCGCAAAGACCATCAAGATGGAAAAGCATGGGCATCAGACGGTGTATTTCGAGATGCCTTTGAACCTCTTCAATGACGGTGAGTTCCGTCTGATTACGTCATTGCGTACTCCTACGCCAGGTGATGACAGCATGACGGATGCGGTGGCGGTGGCATTGGACGAGAATGCCTGCACCTTCGTGATTCGCGACGCACGTAATCGGAACTACGCCTTGCTTAGCGATAGGGCAATGACGATTACGCAGATTGATGATAGTCGGCAGTAGGCCTTTCGCATTATCCGGAATAGCGTTGCGCCTATAGTGTTTCAGGAAACCCCACTTCGTCCACAATCGGACGCAAGTGGGGTTTCCTATATGGGTCGACACAGGTCGTCGCGTACTTGGACGTGTTCGGTGTGGGGCCGGTCTCCAGAGAGGAGATTCTTCGAATTCCGTCATGCCGATGACCATGCGTCCCGTGTCGGAGGGCATGGAAAAAGGGGGCCGGAACTCGAATTCCAACCCCCCTGAGAAGCCGTGCGCGGCTGCACGGCCCGGACTACATCACCTTCACGGGCGAGAGCCGGCTGTTGGTGTCTCCGACTCCCAGCTGGCCGGAGGAGTTATCTCCCCATGCCCAGAGGGAACCGTCCTTCTTCACCACGAAGGTGAAGCTAACCGTACTGCCATCCGATCGTTGACTGAGAGTCGTGACGACCTGTTGCACGGGGGACGCGGTCGCGTCGGGCTTCAATTGGTCGAGCCTGTGGAGGAACGCGGCCATGTCCTGGCGGTACACGCTCACCATGCCGCGGTACGTGCCGTCCGGGTAGCCGGTGGAGACGCCCGAGCCTCCCAGCCAGCGGATGTCGTCGGCGTGCGGGGTGGACGCCGTGACGTCGCGGAACGCCACGGCGTCCGCGTATGCGGACGGTCCGGCTAGGCCGGCCGCCAGACGTTTGGCAAACATTCTTGTTCTCCCTTCGATAGGCTCCCCTGGGCGTGTCCCGATCGAGACGCCTCATGCCGGGGGCTGTCTCAATGGCACTGCGCGGACACGGGGATTGTCTATAGCTGGTCGTCAAGGCTTATGCCGTCCGTCGTCGCGGACGTGGCTGCAATGCTCCGGTTGAGTGTGTTGCGTAACAGGTCCTCTGTTTATTGAATAAATGTATCTTCAAAGAAGAGAAGTGAAGATGAGGGGAAATTAGAAAGCTGCATTGCGCTGTTGGACAATGTGTCCGTTGTAGCATTCGCAGACGGTAAGTGTGCCGTCATCATCGATATGCTGCTGACTTTCCCGAAAAATTTCGTGTGCTGACTATGAGCGTGTGGATTGTCTAAAGTGTGATGCATCCACTACGATGAGTGAATGAACGAAAACGGTGATAGGAGAGGAAGCATGAATCAGGAGGCTTCTATGAAGAATGCCGAATCGGGCAATACTTGGGAAACGGTTATGCGTGTCGTGTATCCGGTCAAGGATGCCGAGCAGACTCTCCCGCTGTATGTGATTGACTGGACCCGTCCGCATGTGGCGGAGACCACGTTGGATTCGCGAATCGATATGCGTAGGCTGGAATTCGGTTCCATGAACCAGTCTGCATTGCAGCGCATGTTTCGTAATGCCGGAACATCCGCTGGCGTCACATGCGATTCGTTTGAAATCACAGGGCGTACGTCGTTGACGTTGAAGAATCGTGGTCACATGTCAGGGTGCACATTTTTCAACGCATTCCCCGCTGCATATTGGCGCCGTTGGACCAGTGTAAAAACGGTGCGATTCGAAGCGACAGTTCAGGGAAACTCCAAAATCAGCGTATTCCGTTCCACAGGTCGTGGACTGATTTATCCGGTTTCGACGAAGACGACAACGGCTTCGGAGTCTGAAACTCGTGTATGCATAGACGTGCCGATGACAGGTCTTATGGATGGCGGTTACTTCTGGTTCGATGCGGAATCGCTTGATGGTTCCGTGACCATTGCTGATGCTACATGGTCTGTACCCCGTGAGGCGCGTACCGCTAAGCATGAGACAACCCTGTCTATCGCCATCACGACCTTTAATCGCGCCTCATATTGTATGGATCAATTGCGTACTATCGCCGGTGCTTCGGCATTGCGCGAACGTTTGGATACAGTGTATTGCACGGATCAAGGCAGCGACTTAGTTAAGGATCAGAAGGACTTTGATGAGGTTGCCGATAATCTAGGCGAACAGCTTACATACATTCAGCAAGCGAACTTGGGTGGTTCTGGAGGATTCTCCCGAGGCATGTATGAAACGGCTAAGGCCGGTGATAGTGATTTTGTGCTGTTGCTGGACGATGATGCCATCAGCGAACCGGAATCGATTCTGCGTGCAATCCAATTCTCTGATTACACGGTGCGACCAGTTCTTGTCGGCGGCGGCATGTTCCATTTGGATAATCGCACCATGTTGTATACGCAAGGTGAGCGGATCAATGCGCAACGAATGTGGATGTACCCGTCCAAGAGCATGGGATACAACCATGATTTCTCTGTGGAACCGCTCCGTGACTCTCCGGATCGTCATCAGCGCATCGATGAAGACTTCAATGGGTGGTGGATGTGTCTGATTCCGATTGCGGTTGTGAAGAAAATCGGTCTCTCCATGCCGGTGTTCATCAAATTCGATGACATTGAATATGGTCTTCGTGCCAAGAAAGCAGGATTTCCCACAGTCTGCCTGCCAGGTGTGGCTGTATGGCATCAAGCATGGCATGATAAGGATCCTGCACGTTCCTGGGAAGAATATTTCACTGAGCGTAACCGTTGGCTTGCCGCGCTAGTCACATATCCGGAAGCCAAGCCTAATATGCTCGTGGAAGTCCTTTACGGTGACGCGAGCTTAGGCTTACGTTTCGTGTATTCTGCGATGGCACTGCATCACATGGCGTTAAGAGACATTCTGAGAGGTCCACAATATATTGTGGACAGTCTGCCTACTAAATTGGGTGAAGTCAGAGAACTACGTGCTAAGTATCCGGATGCTCAGGCTAAGGACAGTTTCGAGGACTATCCGGAACCGTCAGGCGAGACCGATTCCCCGCGTAATCATCCGTCTACTATGAAGAGTCGTTATAAGGCTGCTGTCGGGCTAATTGCAAAAAGCTTTATTAAGAACGTTGATCCTAGTAAAGCTAAGAATCCAGATGCTGCGATTCCGGCGCAGGACGCTGCTTGGACATGGCTCGCATTTGATCGTGTCAACTCAGCGTTGGTCACCACGCCTGATGGTAATGGGGTAGCGTGGTTGAAGAGGGATAACCGCCTTTTCCGCCGGAACATGATTGAAGGATATCGACTAACCCGTAAGATCATGCGAAACTGGAAACGTCTATCTGCTCAGTACCGAGCGTATAACATTTCTTCAGTGGAAACATGGCGGCATATTTTTGAAGGTAAGTAGAATAATACTGTTTAGCGTCAGTAGTTGGCGTTAAACAAAGATCAGTCAAGGGTCAGAGAAAAATCTCTGACCCTTTTCGCTATTCGGGAATCTGAGTGAAATTCATATTTTGAAGGTAGTTTTTCCCTGAAGTCATGTCATATTGGACTAGGCTATAATCTTTCAGCAACTGACGAGCTTTTTGGGATAGATTTTTTTTCTTCACAATGGAACCATCGCTGTTAAGGTACGTTGCGGATCCGCTGCCCCAACTATCATTTGTCGAAGCAAAACGTCCCATAGAAGGTACTTCTTCATGGAGCTCGGTAAGCAACGCTAAGAAAGGAGACACCTTAGCATTCATATGCTCTGCTGCGGAAGCTATGAAATAGTTGGATGATGAATAGTTGCTTTCTTCAGGAGATAGCTTCGTCTCAGAGCTTGAAGATGCGGCGTTCGACCATATGAAGTAGTCACTTTCATGAAGGGCGAGTTGGTTTCGCTTTTCCATTGCTGCAGTTTGATAGATTCCAGGAAGGTGGTCTCCGTAGAAAATAACAGTAGTAGGCTTTTGTAATTCGTTTAGCTGGTTGAGGAAGTTGATTGTGGCGGAATCAGTGTGGCTTACGCCTTTTGCATAAGTATCAATTTGTTGCTTTTCTGCATCATTAATATCGGAAGAAATGTCAGCATCTTTAAACTCATTGTCTACATACCAGTCACTGTAAGGTAGATGGTTTTGCATTGTTACTAGCTGTATAAACTGTGACTGATCTGTTGATTGTTGAAGATAGTCTAGTACGTTCTGATATGATGCCGCATCGCTGACGTATATAGAATTATCAATATGATCCTGATGACTGATCATGGGACTACTATCTAACGTTCGGAAGAATTTGAACCCAAATTTCTTATAATTAGAGTCCCTGAGATAAAAGCTTTTATAGTAAGGGTGATAGGCGACTGAACATGTTGAATGACATGCCTCATTCCAGATTTGATTGAAAGAGTACGCACTTTTCATATTAGGGATTAGCTGCTGGTAAGGAGAAATGAGCTGGTCATTGAAGGAAGCCAAACTCATACCGGTCAATGACTGATACTCGATATTGGCGGTTCCACCTCCATAACCTGGCGACAGCATCAATCCCGAGGTGGTAGAGTCTTTTATTCTGCGAATGTTCGGCATAGGGTCAATGCTGAAAGAAACTCCGGGCACGCGCGTAGGGTCGGAGAATGACTCGGAGAGAATCATAATGACGGTGCTGTCGGTAAGGTTGTTTGTACGAGAGGAGTTGATGCTGTCCGCTTCTTTTGCATAGCGTTGGGCTATGGATTCCATGTTTTTTTGACTATAACCTTCAGGTTTCTCCATAGCCTTGACTCGTACAAGGCTTTCAAAAGTCGTGGCAGGGCCGTTGCTTGTCGCGTCCTCGTAGGTATTCCAAGGAACGGGCTTGTAGCCTAAATTGGTTGCGAGTACATAGGACCAAGCTCCTGGAATATTGAGATTCCATGTGTAAGAGGCTAAAAGAGCGATGCTAAGTACCGCTGCAACTATGCGGGTAAGAGTTCTGGCTACGTTCTCCGCACTAGAAAAAGGATGTTTCCAAGAGCAGTGAATGAAACGACGTCTTCCGTCGAGAATAAAGAAAAGGATACAGATGCAAGAGAACCAAACTAACACGGTGATTGTTCCGCTAACAAGAGTTTGTTGATCTTTCGGGATAAAAGAAAGAAGACTCCCACCGTTGCCATTTGATACAAAACTAAGGTCCGATGGAAGAATAGGCTCATTCCGCAGTCCTATTTTGATGCTGTTTGCCACCCCATAAGCGGTCATAGCGACACCAAAAATGACAGTTGCTATCCAGAAACGGTTTAATACGAGAATTAGAACAAGGTAAATGAGACCTATGCCAATGAAATTGAGCAGAAACTGATATTTTTGTTCAAGCCACATCTGACTGACGAATTTGGTGACTTGTCCCGCGACACTTTGCAAAATCCTTGTTGTTTGATCGACTTCGGCATCTGCTCCATATTCTGGTTCGTCGTACATTCCCCATTGTAAGAAAATGACTTCAGCCGAAGTTAGCAGTGCAAACACAACGGCGTAGAATGCGTAGGAGAACTTCATGCGTTTCTTCCATAGGGCATGCGCCTTTGAGAAGAATTTGATGATGAGCTGAATAGCTCTGGAACCAACGAAAGTAGGCCAAGCCTTTTTTATTGTTCCAGTGGCAGAGTGAACGGTACATCCGGCGTTTTGGACTGTGCCTACGATTGCATGTCCCGCTGCGGAAAGTGTTTTTGCTGCGGTTTGTGCGACCCTTTTGCAGGCCTTAACGGCTTGGTCTGAGATACGATCTATGGAATGATCTAGCTGAGTTTCAGGAAACGGGACAATTTGATCGCTATTGTTCGCAACTTTGTTGACGATTGCGGCTGTTGCTGTTTCTGCTGGTCGGAGTAATGCGCTGGCGTGGGGGATAAAGATGCTTGTGCTATTGGAATCGGTGTGAATCGTCGACTTTTGCGTATAAAGCGTTGAACTATGATGCGCTTTGAAATTAGACGGGACTTGGGCGTGGGTTCCCTCATTGTTTGAGAGAGGACGATACGTTCCTCCTGCAAACGGCTGTTTAGCATGTTTTACGTATGAAGGGACACAATCATGGCTGTTAAGCTGGGAAAAAAGCATCATCGCATCCTTCAAGATGATAACCCCGTATAAATTTGGAGACCCTATACAATCAAACCGAACACATTCTAGTGTTTAGCTGTGGACGAACGAGTGTCTTCTAAGTGACTGGAAGGTAGCTGAAAGATGAACAGCGCTGTGTTGGAATGAGTGCGGTCTACTGAGTTGATTCTTATTTCTGCGCATGCATATTCAAAAAGGGTTGCTTACGGAACCTTATCCTCTTATCAATAAAATGGTGACGTCGTAACGAGTCATGTTCGTGGGTACCATAGAGGAAGCTGCATTTTGTAAGTAATTTCAACTGATGGAAGGAATGAGCCATTATGACTGAAGCGGTGGAGTATCCGGATCTGGTGGTCGTGGGCGCGGGCCTGTTCGGCCTGACCGTGGCCCAGCAGGCCGTGGAGAGGCTCGGGGTTCGCGTGGAGATCATCGACGTGC
>OLNL01002402.1_pt1 | contig 14443 bp, 10 predicted proteins | sample 1672181 | NCBI WGS metagenome assembly OLNL01 (sample SAMEA3136656, study PRJEB25190) | human gut metagenome | biome: human gut; feature: human-associated habitat; material: faeces | place: Austria | collected 2013
CACAATTTATTATCTATGCCTTTGTTACTATTGCTCAACATTTCCGTCTTTTCATTTTCAGCTCTTTTGCATAACTCATGCAATTTCTTATGCAATTCAAAGCAGAGGTTCTTTTCGAGTCAAACAGAGGTTCTTTTCGCAAGTTAACCGAAATAAAGCTCTGTTCCCAAAGCAAACAATCTACTCCGAAACACAAAACAAGCTCCCGTGAAGAGCAAAACAAACTATTTTTACAAGCAAAATAACCTCCGTTTCTTCTATATATAATAAAGAATAAGTAATAAAAGAATAAAATATAAATTGCATCTAAAAAGAAATAAAAGAATCGTAATTCTAATCAATAGAACCTTGACATTATGTGACAATTGTTGTAAACTAAATTATAATGTTCTTAGTGTAACCATTTTTAGGAAAAGCTTTCTTTGATGGTTTGCTGCATATTAAAAGAAAGGCTGAGCAGCCATCTGGCTTGTCTCAAATCGACGATGAAAAAGAAAGACAGCAATGCAAAAGCTAATGATAATGTTGAGTCAGTTGTTGGTGAAGTTCTCAGTAATGAGGAAGTTCAAGAACAGATGGCATTGGCTCAACTGCCTGAGGTAAAAGCGCTCAACAAATCTATCATCACGAAAAGCAATGACTTGATTCAAAAGACAAAATACTCATTGCCACGAAATGAACAAAAGATTTTGCTCATTATGCTATCCAAAATCGACCAGCGTAATGATAGAGATGCATCGAAATACTACACCATCACATTCCAGGAATTTTCAAAGCTCACCGGCGTAGATATCATGCGCAGCGGTTATAAGCCGCATCTACAGCAGATTGTTGAGAACCTGGAAAACCGCACCTTCTGGGTTCCTGATGGGCCAGACCAGTTAAAAACCATCTCTTGGATTAGCAAGGGCTCTCGCGTCAATTTCAAAGACAAAACCATTCAGATGCGCTTTAACCCAGATATCTGGAAAGACATCGCACAGCTTACAAGCAATTATACTTCTTATAGTATTGAGTATTTGCTCACGATGCAAAGCACCTATTCGATGCGCATTTATGAGATTGTGTTGTCCTATGATAACGGAACCAGAGAATACAACTACACGAACGGCGTGATATTCGAACCAGTCACGGAAGCTGTGCTTCGTAAATTCCCAGACAAGCAAAATGAGCTGAAGGGTTACAAATACAAAGTCTTTGACATGGAAGAATTCAAAGGAATGCTTTCCATGCCGTCCAAAGATGAAATACTGCGCAGTAAAAAGAGCAGAAAGACGGAAAGCAGCTCTGAGCCCAAATTCAGTAGAGAAAAAACTGTTTCTGAGAAATATAAGGTCTTTTCTGATTTTGAAAAGAACATTCTTGCACCTGTCAAAGCCGAAATCAATGAAATGACGGACCTCTGGTTCGACTACGAACCGGTTCGCCGCAAAGGTGTGAGAAAGTACGAGTTTCTTTATATATTCATTAAGTACAAGACAAAGGAAGAAATGAAAAAGGTCCGTGCCTTCCATGAAGAGCGGCAGAATCTTGAAACCGAAGTTGGCCGAAAGCGCAAGTCCCGCCGCGTAGTTAGTCTTGAAACTCTTGAACAATATAATCTTCCTCTATCTGAAACTGTCATGAGTATGAGCTACCACATGGCACGAAACGAAGTGAAAGCCAAAGCTCAATACCAGGACTACGAAGAAAAACTGACACCGGAAGAGCGCAACATCTTTACAGATGTGTTTACCATTGTTGGTAAAATCCTTACCAGCACTCGGAATCCTGAGCATAACAAAGAAGCTTTTGACGCTCTGAACCGTATCATCAAGGATAACAATGGGTTAAAGACTTGGACGTTCGGCATTGCCACGAGGTACAAATCCTTGCTGGAAGCAGACGGCGGAACAAAGACCGCCAACTATTACCGCAAAGTCATCTTCAATGATTTGATTGAAAGCTCGGCAACCACAATCGCGTTGGGTGAACGGGCAATCAATGCTCATGAGAATGGCCTGAACAAGCTGATTGATTTTACTACAGTGTTCGATGAGGACACAAACGAATGAAATAGGGCCCACCATTTGGTGGGCCTTTTTTGTTTGCCAAACATCAGAAATGAATTTACACCAACAGGGATTTAAGTTCTGGAGCAGAGAGAAACTTCCATTAGCAATGTTATGAGATGCCAACCTAGGTCGTACACTAACAGGTACGCAAGGTCTCATATGTACCAGAGGTTCGGTAGTATAGTGAACCTGCAAAAGTCAAAATCACACCAACAGGAACGTGCGTTCCAGACAGGGAATGAACAGTACTCTGTCCACTGCCAAAAGCAGCGGCAACAAGGCTCTAACAATTAAGATTGGATTTATACCAACAGGGATGTGAATTCTTGACGGCTTGTATAGAATATCAAAAAGAAGCAGTCTCCAAAGTTCGCGTTGACATTTAGCTAAAGCATGTTATAATTGAGTTATTGAATTTGTGGGTGTTGACATTTTGTGCGATTTGTATATGCAAGCAGAGCTCGTAATTGAGCCTTACAAGGCAAAAATCACGCTGTCAGGTCAAGCACCACGTTAAGACTAAAATTACAATAACAGGTACTCGAGTAACTCAACTCTTGAGTAATGAGGTGCGTAACATGCCAGCGAAAGTCATCACAGTCGCGATTGAAAAGGGCGGAACAGGGAAGACCGTTACCGCTTCAAACCTAGCATATCTGATGGGGGAAGATGGGAAGAAAGTGCTGTGCATTGACACAGACCCACAAGGCAATTTGACCAGTGCCCTCAGTGATGGGAAAGGTGAAATCACAGAGGGTCTGTATGAAGGGCACGCACTCTATGATATGTTCAGCGGCTTCCGGTATACGAAAACCCGCGATTTCATTGTCCCGACCGAGTATGGTGATAATGTGGATATGATTCCCGGAAGTGCTCAAACGCCGAAAATCAATCAGAGATTAGCTGACTTGTTTGATGATGCGAATATCCTGGCCAAAAGTGGAGCCATGAAACGCATTGATAAGATGTCGGACTTCCTGTTTTATTTCTTGGAGCAGGTGTTGGACGATTATGACTACATAATTATCGATACGCAGCCGACGCGTGACTCATTGCTGCTTACCAATGCAATTAGTGCAGCCGATTATATCCTGATTCCCATGATGTGTGATGCAAACTCCCGTGGGTCTGCTTTCAGAACGTTCGCACTGTGCAATGAGCTGTGCAATGCACCGGGGAGCCGAATCAAAGGCGTGGGTGTTCTCTTGACAGCGGTGAATAAAAAGGCGAAAGCTGCAAGGCTGATTCGCACACAGTGTCAGGATGTTTTGGGTCCTGCTCTGTTTGAGCATGAAATCCCGAACAGCATCAGTGTCGGTATGTCTGTTACTAATTATCAGCCAGTGTGTTTCTATGCAGCAAAGCAGCCTGTTTCGATTGCATATCAGCAGGTTTATAAAGAATTGATGAAGCGTTTGGCAAAGCTGGAGGTGAAGTAAAATGGCATTGACAAAGAAGAAGGGGCCTGTAACCACACCCAAGTTGCCTAATATTGAAGCTTTGAAGAAAGTAAATAACAATAACGCCGGTGCATTTTATAACGACTTACTCAATGCAAAGCACAAGATAGAATACGAGAGCCGCGACATATCCCTCTTTAATATCCGAACAAACCCTGATAATGAAATATTCCGTGAAATAGATGACGATGAAGATATTCGGATTCTTGCGGATGATATCAAGCGCAACGGCCTGTTGCATAACCTTGTCATGTTTCCATCCACAGAAGAGGGGAGAGAAGTCTATGTTCTTCTTTCCGGTGAAAGAAGATATCGAGCTCTCAAGCTGCTTGTTGAAGAAGGGGATACGTCCTGGCAGATTGTTCGGAACTGCAATGTTATTACGACAGAGCTTTCCGATAATGAAAAGAAGGTATTGCTTTACAGCGCAAACCTGCAGGTGCGTGGTGGCCTAAATGATGAGGCAGTTCGCAGAAAGGCTGTATCAGAGTTTATCGAATGTCTCCAGGAAGAACCCTATAATATGAATAGGGTAGACGCTCTGAAAGCAATCAAGAGCGTGAGTTCTGTAAACCCGAAAACCATCGACAGAGATGCACGGCTCGAAGATAAACTGAGGGGGACCCTGAAAGAGCTTCTCGACGCAAAATTCCTGAGCCGCAGCGAGTGTGAAAGCTATCTGCGATTCGATGATGAGAAGCAGGAAGAGATTGGCCAAAAGTATCAAGAGCTCAATGCAGTGGATTGTCACGGCGATACCGGGGAAGAAGCAGGGAAGAACCACATCGAAGTGATGCGCGATACGCTTCACGATACGTTCCGGGAATACCTGTTCAGTGCCTTGCAGCAGCGTACCAGAGCAGAGCACGAAGAAACCTATAAGAAATCCATCGAGTATTTTGACAGTGAATTACAGGAGCTCAAAAAGAAAGCCGAAGAGTTCGGGATTATCAAAGAGTGCAACACCCCGGAAGAAGTAGCAGATTTTGAGTATGATGCCCAAAAGGATGCTACCAAGGACGTTGCCAAGAAGGAGAGGGAAGCGGCAGATATCAGTGTAAGTGCCGTATTAAAAACCACTCCGACAATCATCAAGAAGTTGCAGCGAGTCTATTCAAACAAGAGCTATGAAAAAGCATTGCGCCATGTTTCACAGGAATCGAGAGATTCCGACATTGCAGCACTTGAAGAAGTGATTGAGATGGCTACAAAGCTGAAAGAAAAAATCAAAGCCGTGGATTGATTAAGGGAAACCTAAATGAATAGTGAAAAAAGCACGATTTCAGTGCGGTTCCGTTCAGACTTTGCGGAAATAATCGAAGTTCGGGCGTGGTACGAAGGAAGTCGCTTGGGAACACTGACAAACCGATTGGTTAGAAGTGAACTTCAAAAGGTCAGCAGAGTAGAGGAGAAGTACATCATCTCTAAAGGTTCTGCTGAATACGACGAGCTGGTAGCTACCGGAGGTCTGGATGAATCGTACTATCTCTTACCAGAGATTGATGAAATCATATCCTTCATGCCGACCAACGAAGGTAGACGAGGAACAAAGCTAACGAAAAACAAACAGGTCTCATTGTACTTGACCAAGGATGAAGTGAGCCAGCTGAATAGAGTTGTTTATGCGCAGGATGTATTCGGAACCTATGACAGCGAAAAGATTCTATCGTATCGTTACGCAATCCATGGGCTGCTCCTAAATACTGAACTTCTGAAAAAGCAGATTCACAAGGATTTCTAAACATGCAGCGGATGCACTACCAAGAAAACGCTTGGAATGAGCATTCGCTGTTTGCTTTTTTGTAAGAAATGAATTTACACCAACAGGTATGCGAGTTCTGGATGAATTGTATGGCTTGCGGCAAGTTGCATCGCAGGATGCCTGTAAAGATTCCAAAAGCTAAAAGACTTCCCTATATTTCGCTAAACGGAGATTTAGCGAAGTTGCGAATCGAACGCAAAATAGTCCCCTTTTCGTTATTTTTGAAACTAAACAAAAAATGCAAAAAAAAGCCCCAACCAGAAAGGTCGGGGCTTCAATATTATTAGGCAAAGCTGTAGTTTGCAACAACTCCCATGAGCTCTTCACGAGTCTGCGGGTCAGATGTTGCACCGCTCACAACGGTCCATTCGGCAGCTTTAGCATAATCGCCAATCAGCATACCGGCCTGAACCCAGTTCGCGAGAGAGCGCATCGAGTTTACATTGCCATCTGTAGCGCCACAAGTCTGGCACTTCTTGGCAATTTGGTGAACGCAATCTACCATCGTCTGCAGCGGGACATCATTTCCACAGCCGGTCATACCCTTGATACGTTTGATGATAACCGCATCATTCGGACATTTCATGTCAACGATGAGATGGTGGCGGTCGATGAACGACTGGTTCAGCGGACGGCAGCCTTCCAGGTCAACATTCAACGTGGAGATGATGATGCAGTCAGGATGCCGATGCAGCATCTCACCTGTCGGCAATACGACGCAGCCAGTTTCATCCAAAAGGCCATTCAAACCGGGCATGACAGACGGACGCGTAATCAGAGAAGGCTCCTGCAGCTCACAGACCCAACCATTGCGGATAGCGCGAACCAGAGGGCTCTCAACATAGCGGAAGCCCTGGCCGCAAGCCTCAGAGCAAAGCTTCATCTGCTTGCGGAACAGCTCGGTCATGCATTCAGTTTCAGTGGCATCAGCCTTAGAAACGCCAGTAATAGCTTCATATGCTGTCACGGGGTCCATACTGATATCAGTTGCGGTCGGCAGGTCCTTGAACAGAACCTCATTGATGCTATCGTCAGAATCAGTAGAATCAATGGGCATCATGTCGCCAGTCAGGTGATATATTTCAGTACCAGCATTGCAGGTAATGAACGTATAAGGTAGACCAAGACCGGCAGCAATCGCACGAGCACCAGCAGTCTTACCGACAGACGGGTCACCACGCAACATGATGTTGGTCATAGGGCGTTTGGTGCCGTGTGTTTTAGAAATGAGATAGCAGGAAGTCACAACTTCTTCGGGAAGGATGTATCCGTCATCAAGCTGTGGGACCAGGCTCTTCTCCTCGTCAGAGAGAATACGATTGTTATCAGCAAAATAGCCAGCAAAGTCTTTAACAGACTTAAACGTGAACTTGCTGGTTCCGGAGCCTTTTTGGTCGCTCATAAACTGGAAAGTGCCCCAAACCATGTCCGGAAGGAACTTCTTGCTCTTGGCAAGGGTTTGAGTAACATTTTTCAAGTTGCCGTTGTTGGGATATTTGGCCTTGAGCTCTGTGTTTTGCTCCAGCATAGCGTCCATCGCAGTACCGGCCAAAGCGCAGGCGTATTTGACCTTCTTTGTGGTGTCGATTTCTGCAACATAAGATTGGAAAATATCTTCAAAACCGTCAACACGATTTCGAAAATCACCCCAGAGAAGCAAAAAGAAAGGAGCAAGTCCAATCTTTGCAACATCCAAAATATTACCATTAAATCCAGTAGATGCGTACATTTGGCCGGTGCTTCTGTCATAAATCAGGCACAGCGTGTTCCCCAAATGGTCAGTTTCACATTCTTTGTAGATATTGTTATCTACCCACTCGGCCATTGTACGACCATCTTTGTTGCAAGAATACGCACCGACTTTTCGTCCATTCTCAATCATCTCAGCGCGGCACAATGCCTTCGCGAAATCTGCAGTTATTTTGCCCGGTACGCAGTGTCCATTGGTCCGGTATACCCCGGCCTGCTTTACACTAGCAGCGGTAGGGTCATCAATAAACCTCGTTCCGATGCCTAGCTGAACATCATGGAAAATGGCAGGCAGCGCAGGGTCAAGCAAGTCATAGGTCTTGCCGGTCCACCACATATTTTGCGTATTCATAGTTTTCTACCTCCGATTAAATTAAAATAGTCGAGACCAGCAAAAATGTCAGTCTCGACTTGAATTAGTGTGTAATCGCCCGTATAGCCTGTTAGCACAGCTCACGGGGCTTAGAATTGATGATTAGAAGGGCAAATCGTCCTCTTCAACCGCATCGAATTCATCTGCCCCATATTCACCGTAAGTCGGTGCAGAAGGAGCAGGAGCCGAAGCGGGAGTTGCTGCAGGAGCAGGAGTGCTGTTCTGAGTAGTGTCTTTGCCGCGACTTGCAAAAGATGCTTTGTCAGCCCATACGGTGTAGAACGTACGATTTTCACCATCCTTATTCTTGTGAGAATAGCTGGACAAAGTACCGGCAACCATGATAGGGTCACCTTTATGGAAATGACTTGCAATAAATTCCGCAAGCTTACCGGAGGCAGCGACAGCCACAAAGGAAGGAACATCAACCCACTGCCCATCCTTCTGGTAAGAGCGGTTGCTGGCAACCGTAAAGTTTGCAATGTTATTTCCGTTCTGAGTAGAACGGGTCGTAACATCTGCGGTCAGGTTACCCATCAGAAGGCCCTCGGAAAAGTTGCCACTGACATCTGCTTGAATCGTTGCGGCACTCAGATAAGAATAGTACTTTTTCTGTCCGTCCTTATCATAGGAGCCGGATTCAAAGCGGCCAGTGGCCAACACTGGTGCGCCCTTGACGAGTTTTGCACGCAGATTGTCACTGATAAACTTCTTCGGAGCGCGAACCGGGATAAAAGAAGTCTCCTTATTCTGTCCACGGTCTACCGCAACACGAAACCCAACGTATGTGTTGTTGCCAATAGTGAATTCTTCTGCATCAGCAGTAAGACGGCCGATGATGGTGAAAATGTTAACGTTAGTCATGATTTTGTCTCCTTTCAAAAGACAGTTAATAAATAAAAAAGGCAGGCTCCCCAAACAAATGAGAAGTCTGCCTTACGACGAGATTGTGAATTGTACGAGCGCATATATCGCCTAGTAGATGGTATCTATCGTACAATATTCATTGTATCGAGTTCGCATATATCGTCAAGCATTTTTGGGATGAAATCACACAATCGTTGCGTGAGCAGTGAGCCAGTCACCTACTTTGTTGTACAGAACCGTCTGGTTCACATATTCTTCGCCGTAGTATTTCTGAGCCTGCTGGACACTCAAAGAATCATCACCAAAATAATCGCTTACATCGGCATCGGTGACCTTGATTTTCTCTGCTTCAGCCACAGCCTGGAAAATCAGATACGCCTTTACGCTTTCTTCAATGCGGTCATTGTAGCTGTCGAGCAAGGCATCCTCAGTATCGTAATCGGTGGTTTCCAGGTACTCGTCCATGGTCTTACCCATGTTCTCTGCACTTGCTTCGATTTCCTTGCGGTAAGTATCACGCTGGTCATCAATAAGGTTCTGAGGAATTTCGGAAACAACGGAGTTATCCATCATATAGTTATAGATGGCGAGGCCCAGAGCATCTTTGGTCAAAAGCTCATTGTAATACTGTTTGAAAGTATCCACGGAATTGACCAGAGTGCCATCCTCGGTGTAATACTTGTTATCGCCGAAGCAGTTCACGATAGAGTCATCCGTCAAGGTCAGCTCAGAGACATCCTTGAGTTCGATGCGGAACTGAATATCCTGACCAGCCAGGCTCAGAGTGTTGCCCTCGGAATCCGTGGTGTCAGGGTAGCTGTCGGGGAAAGTCACAGTGATATCGAACTTCTCACCGGCAAAATGTCCTTCAATCTGGCTCTCAAAGCCATCCACATAATATCCCTGACCCAATACGATTTCGGCATCCTTTGCAGAACCGTTCGGGAATTCATCGCCGTTGTAGGAGCCGGTATAATCCACCGTCACGCAATCGCCTTCCTGCGCCGCGCGGTCCACAGTGGTGTGTTCACCGTAAGTCTGCTTAATCTGCTGCAAAGCGGAATCCAGAGCGCCGTCTTCCATGTGCAGGTCTTCAGTCTTAAAGGTCATATGGTCATAGTCATCCGGAAGAGTAACAATATTCTTGGCCTTGACACCAGCATAGTGACCGTCCTTTTTTAGACCCGCACTGTAATCAATGTCCAGCGCAGTCTCGACGGTTGCAGATTCTTCAGTGGCAGTAGAAGAACTGTCACTGCCGGACACAGCAGTCGATGCACAGCCAGACATGATAATGGATGCAGCCAGAGCAGTTGCAAGGATAAAAGAAGTTTTACGTTTATTCATTTGGTATTCTCCTATTTTTGAAATGTTATTTTTACTGGACTTGCAGAATGCTGTTCAGCAAATCTTCATTGTTCGTGACGGCCAGGAAATTGTGGTCAGTGCCTTCCACGAGATAGGTCTTGCTGCTGTCGGAGTCAGCATAATCAGAGCGAGCAACTGTAAAACCAGAAAGTGTCTGCTTGGTATCCGTGAACTGAATATCATCAGCGTTGTAGGATGCAGGTGCAAACACGACCTCAGAATCGCCATCTTTGACCAGAACGCGCTCATTCGTCAGACTCAAAGTGTGTCCATCAAAATCGGCAGGCACATTATCAAGCAGCAAGGAAGCACCATCATTGGCAGGTGCGGCACTGCTCAGCAAAGCGGTTACTTCTTCATTTGCTGCATCGTTGATGCTCTCATCGCCGGTAGCACCGTATGTAGCAATCACAACAAGTACTTTACCGTTCCCGATACCTTCAATGCCGGTAATCATATGAGTGGCACCGTCTTCGTGTTCGGTCATTGTACTATTGCCCAGATAAGAGCTGTCGCTCACCATACGGACAAGATAGGTTACTCCATTGCGCTCATACTGCAAGGCCGCGCCATCGTACTTGATGCTGTCTGCACTGTCTACAGCGACCGCTACCTTGGATTCGCCATCAGTAATCAGGAAGGTCGAGGAACTCAGCGTCCAGGTGTTTCCATCCGAAGTCATAGATACTACAGGAGTCAAGGCTTCCTGATTTTCAAAATTAGTGTCGGTCGTCGCAACATCAGCCGAGATGTTCAGAGTACTTCCAGTAGACGGATAAACGATAGAATCACTCTTACGGCTTTCAGCAATCGTCATGCCCATAACGACCACGGATGCGGCAAGAACTACACAGCTGACACCCAGAATGACATTGCCGCCTTTGTGGGACTTAACAGCCACTTTAGGCTTAACAGCTTTTTTCTCGGTATCTTTCGCTACAGGTTTTTTCTCCGGTTTCTCTTCCGGTTCTTCATCTGCATACGGATTCTTGAATCCACCAAACGAAGGAGAGACAAAAGAGTCGCTGTCATCATCCTGCTGATTGCTTTCGGGTTTAGCGACAGGCTTTTCCTCAGTGGCGGCAGGAGCCGCTTCCATAACGGGTTTCGTTTCAAACTCATTGGAAGGCTTGCTCTGCTGAGAAGAGCCTTTCGGACGGAATTTATGTTCCGGTGTGGGGATAGGCGTTACGTTCTGAACGTTCCCTTTATTCACCGTGTCTGCCTTGTCCTTCTCGGCTTCCGACACGGGAGCGGGAATGGTAGTGGACTTATCGTCCTGGACCTTTTCAACTTTCACGAACTGAGAAAGGTCGAGTTTGGTTTCAGCGGGAGTATCCTCTTCTTTCTTCTTGTTCAGGTCCTCCGCAAAAACCGTGGTCCAGGGCTGATTCGTCCGAGTCACATAGGGCGGTTTCTTCAATTCGCCAGACTTGTTCTGGCTGTTCTTTTCGTTGCTCATTGCTTTTCCTCCTCAAGCCCGGTTGAAGCAGACAATGCGAACATTGTAGGCATCGCTCAGGCAGGTATATACGATAAGGTCCGCAGAACCCCAAACAACCGTTCCGTCATTTTTCTGCAAAGCATCAAAACCAGTCACATCGTTGTGGCCGTCACAGGCATCCACACAGATATAATTGATTTGTTCGCCAGACGGAGTGATGACATATGCGGTCGAACCGATTGTCACGGATGTCAGGCCCGGTATTTCGTTATCCGCGACGATATTGCTGCCGCCATCTTGCGGTGCTTTCGGGAAAACGCATGCGCTGTCTTCACGGTTGCAGGTTTCCTGGTCCGTGTTGTTATAAAGCGCAACGTCTACCCCGGCCGCAGGGATATGCAATCGGCCGCAGAAGTTCGGGTAATCGTTATCGTCGTTATAGTTCGGACCTGCCGGTGTCGCTTCTGCCTGCTGCTCGGCCTTTGCTTCTTCTTCCTTTTCTTTTTCGGAATTCTTTTCTTCCTGGATGTTCTTCAGCTTGTTATCGATTTTCTGAATAGAAGCCTGAACATCAAGAGTCTGATTGACGGGTGTTAATTCCGTGTTCCTAACCTCAGTAGAAAGAAGTTCAAGGCGGCTGGCATCCACATCAAGTGTCGGCTCCAACAGCGTAGATGACTGAGCCGAAAGAATCGCCTGTGTTGCGAAATCTGCTGCCTGCTTATTTCGCTCAACATTTCGTTTGACATCCATCAGAGAAAAGATAGATGCGAGCAAAGCAGCAATACTAAGCAGCAGCGCAACAATTTGTTTGAGAGTCTTCATTTTTTGCTTGCCTCTGACTTGCGACCATTTTACGGATAATACGATTGAGCTGGAAAATGGGAGACCGGCTCAACATTTTCCATTATTCGCGATTCGCACATTTCCGCAAGTTTCGGAGCGTTTGGGCGAATTTTGTACTCAATGAAGTTCTTCAAAGCTGATTTGACCATTGCTCTGCTGGGCCTTTTTGGAAGAGCCTCTGCCACGCTTTCGGAAGCTCTGGTCAAACGGCTGGGCCTTTTTGGGTTCGTCAGAATTCTGCTGCTTTTCATTTGCCGGTTTCTTTTGCGATTTTGCAGGAGTCTCTTTGGATGGCTGCTTCTGTTTAGGTGCCTTTGCCGAATCCTCCTTGGGACTTGATTTTGAAGTGCTCGTCCGCTTATCCGTGATGGGTTTCTTAGGCTTCTTCACTTCTTTTGAAGGTTCGACCTTGCGAGTAATGTTAAAGCCTGCGAGAGCCGCTTCCCTGTCTGCTTTTGGGCGCTGAGCTGGTGCTACCGGTTCAGCTTTTGGTTCAGCTTTTGGTGTCTGAGGAACATCAGGCTTTTGGGGCCGGGGCTGAGTCGGATGGCTCTCAACGGGTTTTGCGGATTCGTGAGGTTCAACTTTAGGCTCGGTCGCTGCTGCTTTGAAAGTGCCGAACGCGTTCGTCTTCTTTGCGGGCATTTCAGGGGCGTTGTCCTGCATAGATAGTTCTTGTTCTAATGTGGGGGCGTCAACGATATCAGGTTCAGGAGGAGCTGGGACATCAAGGTCCATCATATCCATACCCGGCTCTTCTTCATGTTCATTCACATCATCAGGAGGATTGAACACGTTACCGTCATCCTCCGCAAACGGGTCCTTTTTATCATCGTCCATGTCAATGCCGCTGGGGTCAAATGAAAGACCAGCGTGGGAATCAGAATTTTCGGCGAAGGGGTCCTGCGTATCGTCATCATCCACAGGCAAATCAAAGACCGACTCTTTTTCGGGCTTCGGTTCAGGCTCCAGCTCTGGCTCAAAGATGTCCGCAGAATCAAAAGGCTCAGCGGCATCTGCATTTTGGGGAGTCGATGCAGATTTAGGGGCGGGAGGAACGATAGGTTCAGATTCATCTGCCAGAACGTCAAGGATTTCGGAGGGTTCCGGATTGATTTCGGTGTGAATGTTCACCTTGACGTTTACAGGTTCGTTGTTGTTAATCAGGGCGGATGTTTCGGGTTTCTTAGAATCCTTGGTCGGTTCTTTTTCAGTCGGTTTAGCAGATGTTTCCTGATGCTGTTCATAGTCTTTGTCCGATTTCCCTTTGTCCTGATATTTTTCAGAAATCTCTTCAAGGATAATTGATGCCTGAGAAGCAACTATATCAGAATCCGAGTTCTTCCCTTTTACCTGTTTCGGACGCTTAATGAATTCGCAGGAATCAAACCAAAGTTCATCATCCAGCAAGGGAATGTTAAGGTATATCAGGACGGAAGCAGCTACTATCAGGATTACCGATACCCACCACGCTAATGGATACAGAATAAGAGAGAAGCCATAGAGCACAAAGGCAATGTTGCGAGCGGTGCGGCATTTTGTTTTCAGCTCATCTTCTTTTGCGCCGTCAAATTTCGGGTACGAGTCTTCCTTGCCGGGCTCATGATAAAGAATATAACAGTGCTTGCCGTTGACTTTATATTGAAACAGAGTCACGACCATCGGCTCGTTCCCGCACGCTATCAAGGCTTCCTTGAATTTTTTTACTTCGTGGCGGTTCAGGCGCAAAGCAACATAATCCTTGCACCCCGGAACTTCCAATTTAAGGGCAGTGTTTCCTGTATCCGTCACAATGATTTCGAGTGCCGTCGCTTCCAGCGATTTACTGCGTCGCTTATAGGTTCTACCCATGACCACGATTCCCGTCAGAGTTCTTCTATCTTTCGTTACTCTGCACGAGAACAGACAGCACACGAAGCACAAAAGAACAATCATTGGAAAGTTCATTCAGTATCACCGTCCTGCTTACGGTTTCGATTATCCAGCACAATCAGCTTGGGTTTGTTGGTTACGTTCTGGAAGTTCACTTTCTTCACGCTTGCGCCAACTTCTTGCGTTGCGGTCTGCTCTTGAACCGGTTCCTGTGCCTTTTTTGCGGTCGAGGAAGCCGGAAAGCACTGCTCGATACTGACGAGCGTTTCGTTGTTCATTCCCTTATCGTCTTCAAGGCAAAACAGCATGTTGTAGGTTCCACCAATATGGTAGTCACGGTCCTTTTGCTTTACGGTGAGGAAGATGTCGTGGGAAGCTGTGTCACGAAGCGGATTTCCCTCTTCATCTACCGGGACAAACCGCCAAGTCTCTTTAATGCCGGTCATGTCACGCTGCTGGTCAGCCGAGACGGCCAAAGCCTTTACCGTGACATATTTCCCGTCTTTCGCCCTCTGTACAACTCCCAGATATTCCACGACAAAATACCCGGCCACGAAAAATCCAGCAGCAATGAGCACAATCCTTCGTGTATACAGAGCAAAGATAAGGCCAAGAGCTGCACTGCCAGCAGCACAGAGAGCGTATTTG
>OLNL01002406.1_pt1 | contig 14427 bp, 10 predicted proteins | sample 1672181 | NCBI WGS metagenome assembly OLNL01 (sample SAMEA3136656, study PRJEB25190) | human gut metagenome | biome: human gut; feature: human-associated habitat; material: faeces | place: Austria | collected 2013
GAGCTTCTGGAAAATACTGATTACGGGATTTCAGATATTGCGCATCTCACAGGATTCTCCTCTCAGAGTTATCTCTCCCAGAGCTTTCGCAAATCCTGTGGCATGACTGCAGGAACTTACCGTAAACTTAAGAAAAAAAGAAAGGATCCTATTTAATATCATGCAATACACATTTCCAAACTACTATAAAGAATTTTCCTGCATTGCAGGAGCCTGTCCGGATACCTGCTGCGCAGGATGGCAGATCGTGATTGACGATCAGACACTGAAGAAGTACCAGCACTTTAAAGGTCCGTTCCGCAATCGCCTGCACAATGATATTGACTGGAAAGAACATGTTTTCCGCCAGTATAACAGACGCTGTGCTTTTCTCAACGAAGAGAACCTGTGTGATATCTACACAGAAGCAGGACCGGAAATGTTCTGCAGAACCTGCAGAAATTATCCTAGACATATTGAAGAATTTGAAGGTCTGCGTGAGATTTCCCTGTCGCTCTCCTGTCCGGAGGCAGCAAGGATTTTACTTTCCCAAAAAGAAAAGGTACACTTTATCACAAAAGAAAAAAAGACAAAAGAAGAAGTCTATGATGACTTTGATTATTTCCTGTTCACTGCACTTATGGACACCCGTGATATGCTTATAGATATCATCCAGGACAGAGCTGTACCCATGCAGAAACGTCTGTGGAAACTTCTGGCTGCTGCACATGATTTCCAGTTATGTGTAAATAAAAATGAACTCTTTAAATGGGAAGAAATGCGAAAACGACATGAAGATTCCGGATACGGAGATAGATTTTGCAACAAAATTTACTCTCGTATAAATGCAGATAACATAGAAAACAGTTCTGCTGCATCTGCCTGCGCAAATACACCAGAACAATTATTTAAAAAAATGTGGAAAACTGTTGTCCCGGAAATGGAGGTTCTGCGCCCGGGATGGCAGGAATACTTAAAGAATTGTCTGACTCCACTGTATAATGGAAATACAGATCCGCAGTCTGACTCCGGAAATCTTTATTCCTGGCAGAAAAGTGAATTTGATTTCTCCTATCCTGACTGGCAGATTCAGGAGGAACAGCTTCTTGTTTACTGGATCTATACCTATTTCTGTGGTGCAGTTTATGATAATGAGATCTTCGCCAAGGTGAAAATGGCAGTTGTGTGCACCCTGTTCATCCATGAATTAAATGTGGGAACCTATCTGAAAAACAACCGGCAGTTTAAGCTGGATGACCAGATCCGTATCTGTTATCAGTTTTCAAGAGAACTGGAACACTCAGATCTTAACCTGAACAGATTTGAAGAATTAATGACTGAAAAAGAGATCTTCTCCTTTGAAAATCTGCTGAAGATCTGCTGATGCAAATAAAAAATCCAGTTATTATGAGCACTAAATCAATCGGAAGGCCTCTGATGGTCTTCCGATTGATTTTAATAATTAATATTGTCCTCTCATTACTGTGTTTTCAGCATATGCCAGAATTCTATCTGTTTTCATTTAGAGCGTGTTTGAAAAATCATTTCAACAATCTGTACGCTCTAGAGCGTGTCTGAAAAATCATTCCCGCAATCTGCACGCCCCACTTTGCGGTATATTTTGTCCGAATTCGGTTGTCGTAGCCCACTACGACGCCCTCATCCGAACAAAATCTCCCACAAATTGTGACGCACATCTTGCGTAAAGCATTTTTCAGACACGCTCTAATCTACGGATCATAGATACCAGATGTCCGGCACAATTTCGGATTTCTTCTTCTGTAAGTTTACCTTCTTTATATGCCTGGCGAATATTCTTATCATCATCCGGATTTCCAGGCATGATAATGTCATTGCCTGATGCCACACATTTCCATGGAACGCTTCCATCTTCCGGAACTGTTGTGTTCCAGTCTGACATAATTGCTCCGTCAAATCCCCATTCTTTTCTGGCAACTGTCATGCACAGATCTTTGCTGTTCGCCGCATGAATACCGTTGATAAGATTATAGGAAGTCATAATAGAAACAGGATTTCCTTCTTTTACTGCAATTTCAAATCCGCGGAGATAGATTTCTCTGAGCGCACGTTCGGATACACAGGAGTTAACACCCATGCGGTTATCTTCCTGATTATTGCATGCAAAATGCTTGATTGTTACGCCACATCCTGACTTGCTCTGAACACCCCGGATCACTGCTGCTGCCAGCATCCCTGACAGATATGGATCTTCTGAATAATATTCATAATTTCTTCCACATAATGGATTTCTGTGGATATTCATGCCTGGTGCAAGCCACAGATTTACATGAAATTCTTCCATTTCTTCTGCGATTGCTTTTCCAAACTCTGTCATGAGATCTGTATCCCAGGTCTGTGCCAGTGCTGTTCCTACCGGAAAAGCAGTACAGTACTGATAATAAGTGTCTGCATTCTCATGATGCACACCAGGTTCCAGAATTCCATTTTCCAGTGAACCAAGAACTCCCATTTCATAGATGCTGTCTGTCTCTTTATCTACCTCATACCACTGTCTGAGGCGGATACCTGCCGGACCGTCCGCCATAACAAGAGAGGGGATTCCATACTCTTCCAAAGTACCGCAGGTTTCACCTGCTGATCCCGGTACTCGAATCCCTGCTGCACCAAGAGTACTGATATTCTCTGAAATCTTTCCATAAAGCAGAGGAATCAGCTCTTCTGTAGTTCTGTCTTCCAGAACAGAAACAAATCTTTTTTCTTCCTCTGTCAGATTTTCCTGATTTTTTCCGGCATTTTCCGATTTTGCCGGTATCATCGCAGGTTTAAAATAATATTCCGGAACCTGCGCTGTTATCAGTTTTTCCTGTCTCTGCACAGATTTTTCTTTCAATTCTTTTGTCAGATAAATCTGTTCCAGTTCTTCCTGAAGCGGACAGATTTTATCCATCTGTTCCAGTACTGTATCATCTGAAACTACCAGAACTGCTTCCAGTTTCAGTTTGTCTGAACTGTTTCCGACCAGAATGCCATATTTGCCTTTTTCCACTATCCATGTATGTGTTTCCTCATTGAAAGAAGCCAGTTGTTTCTGTGGAATCTCAACAGTAAGTGTTTGTGTTTTTCCCGGCTTCAGAAGTCTGGTTTTTGCAAAACCTGCCAGTCTCTTATACTCTTTTTCCAGTTCTGTCTGCGGAAGCGTAACATAAATCTGTACCACTTCTTTACCAGCATATTCATTTCCTGTATTTGTAACCTGAACCTCTGCTCTGATCTTACTTTCTTCCATATTTATGCTGCAACACTTCATCTCAAACATAGTATAAGAAAGACCAAACCCAAACGGAAACATCACCTTTTTGTCAAAGCTGTCAAAATATCTGTAACCTACATAAATACCTTCTTTGTATTTTTCCTTTTCCAGATTGCCATTCAGATACCCATACTCTTCTGAAGCCGGATAATCCTCGTATCGCCTTGCCCAGGTTGTTGTCAGTTTACCGCCCGGCACTTCTTTTCCCAGAAGTACATCAGCCAGAGCATCTCCCCCTTCCTGACCAAGCTGAGAAATATTTAAGATTCCTTTTATATTGTCTGTCTGTTCCAGAATATCTGTCAGCTCCACAGGACCACCTGCATTAAGAATAAGGATCACAGGTTTGTTCATTTCTGCAAGATAACGTAAATCTTCCTCTTCTCTCTCGCTTAAATAGTAATCTCCCTTTACTTTGCGGCGGTCTTTTCCTTCTCCTGAAATACGACTGATCACATAAATCACCACATCTGCTTCACAGATATCTTCCTCTGCCACCTTACGTCCCAGCGGCATTGCAAAAGGATTCTCTGCATAGGCATCAAAAGGATTATCTACTTTCTTAGCTTCTTCCAGAACTTTTTCTTTCCACGCCTCTCTCGCCTGCTCATAGCGATTGTGATAATCGCTGATCCAGTCTTCGCTTACAATTTTTATTCCTGCTTCTTTCAGTCCCTGATAAATAGAAATATTCTTTCTGTTGTTAACATCTCCAGAACCAATTCCACCCTTTACGGTTTTCTCTGCTCCATACCCAAGAAGTGCAGCAGCTGTATCTTTCTTTAATGGAAGGATTCCTTCATTTTTCAGCAGAACAATGCCTTCTGACGCCGCTTTTCTGGCAAGCTTTCCATGCATCAGTTCTCTCTCTGACGGCTGTTCTTCTCTAGTTCCACTGTAAATCCATTTCTTCATATAATTATACTCCTGTTTTTAATATTATAATTCTCATGAAAAGAACCTCCATAGCATTCTCTCTATGGGGGTTCTTAATTCTCATTATTCTTTTACACCACCAAGTGTTACACCTGCAATAATGTATTTGGATAAAAGCAGATATACAATAATGATTGGCACGATCGCAACAGTGATCATCATGTAAATTTTACCCATATCAAAGTTCATATAATCAGCACCACGCAGAGTTGCAATCAGGATCGGCACTGTCATTTTGCTCTTTGACTGAATGATCAGGGCAGGAACGAAGTAATTGTTCCAGGATCCTACGAAAGTAAAGATTGCCTGTACTGCTACTGCCGGTTTCATGATCGGAAGTACAATACTGTTAAAGGTTCTGAATTCTCCGGAGCCATCAATTCTTGCCGCTTCCACAAGGGATAAAGGCAGGGAAGACTGAAGGTAACTGTACATAAAGTAAAAGACTGCCGGAGATGCAATGGATGGAATGATCAGCGGAAGTAAAGAGTCATACATTCCCATCTTTGTGATCAGTCGTAAAAATCCCATTGCTGTTACCTGTGTAGGCATAACAAGAATTGCCATAATAAAGGTAAAAGCTGCTTTCTTCATTTTAAAATCATAAGCATATAGACCATAAGCTGTCAAAGAAGAAAAATATGTACAAAGTGCAGCACTGCAGGAAGATACAACAACACTGTTAAGAATACCGCGGAACATCGGGAAACTTCCGTCATTTGCCACATTCTTCAGATTCTCAAGAAAATATTTTCCGGGAAGTGCTGAAAATCCTTTCTGCAGATCCGCATGGGAACGTGTTGCATTTACAATCAGAATGTAAAAGAAAAACAGACACAGGAAGGATAAAAAGATCAGCACAAGATGAACAAAAATACTGCGCACACGACCTGATGTATTTGATTTCATAGTTTATCTCCTCCTTCTTTCTTCTTTTGCTTTTTTCTTTGCAGCTTTCTTAGATCCGTCCGGGTCTGTGTCATTTGTCATCTTATATACGATCATACATAAAATACCGCTGACAATAAACAGATATACGGACAGTGCACCTGCCATACCATAGTTCTTGCTCTTTAAGTGGCTGTTCAGGAACATGATCAGAGTCATAGATGTACGGTCCGGATTTCCCTGTCCATTTGTAAGAATCTGAGGAACATCGAACATCTGAAGACCACCGATGATAGATGTGATCAGTGTATAAGCAAGGATCGGACGGATCAGTGGCAGTGTGATATAGAAAAATCTCTTGATACTGTTACAGCCATCCAGTTCAGATGCTTCAAAAATATCCATACTGATACCCATAACAGCAGCCATCAGCATAATTGTTGTATTACCAAACCACATCAGGAAGTTCATAAATCCGACCAGAGATCTGGTTCCGATTACAGAACCCAGGAAATCTATCGGATTTTTAACCCATCCCAGAGACATCAGAATAGAGTTAATCGGTCCGTTGGTAGAGAACATGGTAAAGAACAATAATGCAAATGCAGAAGCCATGATCAGGTTAGGAAGATAAATAACAACCTTGAAAAACTGCTGTCCATGGATCTTCAGACGCGCATCTGTAAACCAGCATGCCAGAACCAGTGCGATCACGATCTGCGGTACAAATCCGATTACCCACAGAATCAGTGTATTAGCACTGTATTTGAGCATATCTGACTTCAACAGACTCAGATAGTTTGCAATTCCAATAAAATTCGGTCCGATTTCTTTAATTCCTGAACGATAATATTCATAGAAACTATAACGTACAGTATCTACCAGCGGAATCAAAGAAAAGATTAAAAAAGTTATAAAAAATGGAAGGATAAAGATGTATCCCCATTTTGCATAGCTGATGCTTTTCTTTTTTTTCATAGTTCAGCATTCCTTCCTTTACATATTAGTGCCAGACACACATCTCTTTCATGCGTGTCTGGCAAATACAAATGCATCTGTACAGGTTATTTACACCTGAAACTTTTTAACTGTCAATTCAAAAGCGTTTATTATTCAGCCCAGTTAACTTCCTGGATTTCCGGATAACGTTCTTTGATTGCTGTTTCAAAGTTTGATTTTGCTTTGTCATAGTCTACCTGACCCTGGAAGTAATCGCTGAAAGCGTTCTGGATCAGTTCTACGCAGCCCTGGTCATAAGCAGAAAGTGGTGCGATCTTGATGTTCTCTGCAACCGGTGAGAAATATGTAAATGGATTCTGTCCGCCAAGGAAGTCAGATGCGAAAGTATCATCTTTTGCAACTTCCTGCATACCACTCTTTGTATTTGTAAAGTCAGAATAATCTTTGGAAATCTTTAATAAATTGTCCTTATTTCCTGTCAGTGCAAGAATGATATCTTTTGCATGTTCCGGATTATCTGTTCCTGTTGCTGCATGGATGTAAGAACCGCCCCAATTGTATTCCTGTGGTGGATTTGTAACAGCCCATTCTCCGTCTTCTCCATCCCAGTTTGGTTTCAATGTAAAGTCAATTCCCCATGCCGGGAAGAGGAATGCAAATACTTTGGATTCAGATCCCATAGCTTTGTTCCAGTCATCATTCCACTGACCTTTTACAGTTTTGTTCAGGTATCCTGCATCCAGCCATTCTTTGGAATCTTTGATCCAGTTCATTACCTGCTGGTCTACGTTAACAGTTGTTGCACCGTCTTCTACCCATGGCTGGGAAATGCTGTTTCCATACAGTCTGAATGTATCAGCATAAGAAGCAAATGTGTAATATCCTTTTGCTTTCAGTTCTTCAGCTGTAGCTTTTGCTGTATCCCAGTCTTTCATTTTCTTGCCTACTTCTTCAGGATCGTCGGTTCCGAACACATCTTTGGCAATATCACGACGATATACAAGAAGTCCAGGGCAGCACTGCCATGTAGATCCTCTCTGTACTCCATCTGCATCAGATGCAGTTGTTTTTGTAAAGTCATACTGATCTGCAAGATCTTTGTCAGGATCAATTCCAAGATCTTTCAGAGGCATTGCCACATCCGCTGCTGCATCTGTATATTTGTATACATAATCTGTTTCTGATAAGAAGATATCTACCTTATCATCTGCTGATGCATCAGCCTGATTCATAAGAGCTTCATCAAGTTTCTGCTGATAAACACCATCCTGATTTGGATTTATGATCCAGTGAATTTCTGTTCCATCGTTTAATGTTGTTACTGTTCCGTCTTTGGATGTTTCTTTCACTTCAGGATATACTGCTTCCAGACGCTGACGGAATTCATCATTCCAGGAATAAATATTGATTACTTTTCCTTCTTCATCTGCATGTACGATTGTAGCGGTTCCGCCCATTGTACCTGCAATTACGGATGCTGTAAGTAAAACAGCTAATGCTTTCTTTTTCATTAAAAAAGCCCTCCTTTTTCTTTTTTTCTCTTTGTGAGTTTCTTGCCTCACCTGATGTATCAGATTATAGCTTAAGCTGCTTTTCGGGTATATTATAATTTCCACCAAAATGTCAGATTCATGACCTCATTGTGTTCTTTTTATATACAGACAGATTTTGTCATTTAATAAGGAAATCTTTCCTAAAATCATAATCTTTCTGTTTTTTTATTAGTATTTTTGTATAAAAAGTACCATTTTTCTATAAATCAGCCAGATGAATATTCGCAATCTGATTCATTACCTGCTCATATATTTTTCTGAAATTGTGTTATTTTATGTCATGATTCTGATACTTACTTCATGTTTCTTATTTCCGAAAGATCTCATTTCCGATATAATTTCCATACAATATTTATGGAAGGAGAAAAATGTTGAAACATATTAAGTTTATTGATAATCATGGAAGCTTTTGTGTGAACAGACCGGAAAATACCAGTTATCTTTATTTTCCTCTTGCATCAGAAGCAGGTCTGAAAAGTTCCGTCACACCAGTGCTTGGAGGTGACAGCAAAATTGATCAGGATACCTTCCTGCTGGAACCGGTCAGTTCCGAAAATCTTCATAACAATCGTTCTTCCAGAAATTTCTGGATCGTAAAAGAAGGACACATTCCTTATTCAGTAACAGGTTCCTCTGCTCAGCAGGAAGCCGACCGTTTTACTGACAGGCAGGAAGACAGTGAACTAACCGCCGGATTCATGTGGCAGACTTTGAAAAGGACTTCCAGAGAACTTGGGCTCATCTCCACAGTTACTTCTTTTATCCCCAAAAGTGATAATGTGGAGATTATGTATGTGACGGTTGAAAACCAGACAGATACTGTACAGAAATTTACTGCATATGGTGCAATTCCTGTTTACGGAAGAAGTGCGGATAACATTCGTGATCATCGAAATGTCACTTCCATGCTCCATCGTATCGAGACAACAGAACATGGAATCAACGTCTGCCCCACCATGTCATTTGACGAGCGGGGACATCAGCCAAATCATAAAATCTATTATGTAAATGGCTGTTCCGGAAAGGGAGAAAATCCGATTTCCTATTATCCGACTGTAGAAGATTTTATCGGAGAAGGTGGTACCTATACACATCCACGCACAGTATATGAAGGATATAAAGGAGTTCCCGCACACAGTCTGGCAGCAGGAAAGGAAGCAATGGGTGCTTTCTGTTTCTCATCTTTCACACTGGCTCCCGGTGAAAAAACAGACTTTATTTTATTATCAGGTATTGCCGACAGTAAAGAAGAAATTGAAAATATTTTTGAAAAATACAATACTTCCGATAAAGTAAAAAATGCACTGGAAGAAACCAGAATTTACTGGAAAAAACAGGTAAACGTTGACTTCCACACACAGGATCCTGACTTTGACAGTTATATGAAATGGGTAAGTTTCCAGCCATTCCTGCGCCGTTTATTTGGCTGTTCTTTCCTTCCTCATCATGATTACGGACGTGGTGGACGCGGATGGCGTGATCTGTGGCAGGATTGTCTTTCTCTTCTGCTGATGAATCCTCAGAATGTAGGTGCCATGATTGAAAAGAATTATGGCGGCGTACGTATTGATGGTACAAATGCTACTATTATCGGAGACGGTGACGGCAATTTTATCGCTGACAGAAACGGAATCGCACGTGTATGGATGGATCATGCACTCTGGCCGCTAATCACGACCAGTCTTTATATTAATCAGACCGGAGATATAGAGATCCTTAAGAAACAGGTTCCTTATTTTAAAGATGCACAAACCATGCGCGGCACAGAAATTGATACTCTCTGGAATGACGCATATGGAAATAAACAGCGCACCGAAGACGGTCAGGTATATACCGGAAGTGTTCTGGAGCACATTCTGATCCAACAGCTTGCCGCTTTTTATGATGTAGGTGTTCATAATATTTACCGTCTCCGCGGAGCTGACTGGAACGATGCCCTGGATATGGCAGCAGAAAATGGTGAAAGTGTTGCCTTTACCTGTGCTTATGCGGGCAATCTCCATACTCTTGCTTCCATATTACGCCTTATGGAATCTGCAGGCGAAACCAGTATCCCGCTGTCAGAGGAAATTGAAATCCTGCTGAACGACCAGACAGATATGTTTGACAGTGTATCTGAAAAGAAAAAGATTCTTACTGAATATGCCAAAAGCTGCAGACATAACCTGAGCGGCAGAAAGAAAAACTTCTCTCTCTCCACACTTGCTGCCAACCTGATCCAGAAATCCAACTGGCTGACTAATCATATCCGTTCACAGGAATGGATTGATGGCAAAGACAACGAAGAAGGATGGTATAACAGCTATTACGATAATCATGGAGAGGCAGTGGAAGGTTTCCACCATGAACAGGTGCGTATGATGCTCACGGGCCAGGTTTTCTCTATTATGGGAAATGTTGCCACTGATGCGCAGATCAGAAAAATCGTAAAAAGCGCAGATCATTATCTTTACAGAAAAGAAATTGGCGGTTACCGCCTGAACACAGATTTTCAGGAACTGAAGTTTGATATGGGACGTATGTTCGGTTTCGCTTATGGCGAAAAAGAAAACGGTGCTGTTTTCTCTCATATGGCAGTTATGTATGCAAATGCCTTATATCAGAGAGGCTTTGCAAAAGAAGGCTGGAAAGCATTGCGTTCTCTGTCTGATACAGCTCTCGACTTTGATACCAGCCATATTTACCCGGGAATTCCTGAATATTTCCGTTCAGACGGACGTGGCATGTATCATTATCTGACAGGTGCTGCAAGCTGGTATCTTTTTACCATGATCACAGAGGTCTTTGGTGTCCGTGGAGTTTTCGGAAACCTTCTGGTTCATCCAAAACTTCTGGCAGAACAGTTCGATGAAGCAGGAACTGCTTCTGTCTCTGTTACTTTTGCAGGAAAACAGTTCCATGTTACCTACCGAAACACAGACAGAAAAGATTATGGTTCTTATCATATCGCCGCTGCGGACTGCGACAAAACAGCAATAGAAATCGTAGAAGATTCCCATATTATGATCTCCAGAGAATTTATTAACAACCTCTCTTCTGATCTTCATGAAATTACAGTGACACTTGCCTGAAAACAATAGCTGCTCATCCTCCATAAAAGCAGTCGACAGGCAGTTATAAATATTGTTCTAACAGAAAGGATTTACTATATGAAATACGGATATTTTGACAATGAAAACCGAGAATACGTGATTACTAATCCGGCAACACCTGCACCATGGGTAAACTATCTGGGTTCCCCGGAGTACGGTGCAATCATTTCCAATAATGCAGGGGGCTACAGTTTTGCAAAATCCGGTGCAAACGGACGTATCCTGCGCTATGTTTTTAATAACTTTGACCAGCCGGGACGTTACATTTACATTCGCGATGACAGATCATCAGACTTCTGGTCTGCATCCTGGCAGCCTGCAGGCAAAGATCTGGCTCAGTATAAGAGCGAATGCCGTCACGGAATCGGTTATACAAAAATTTCTGCCGACTACAGCGATATTCACTCAGAAGCCCTTTACTATGTTCCTCTTGGAAAAAGTTATGAAGTATGGGCATTATCTGTGACCAATCATTCTGATCACGAAAGGAACCTGACTCTCAGCGGATATGCAGAGTTTACCAACCACAGCAATTACGAACAGGATCAGGTTAATTTACAGTACTCTCTTTTTATTTCTCGTACACTGTTCGAAGGAAACAGAATTACTCAGCAGATTCATGGAAATCTTGATGCAATTCCTGAAAATGAGAATGTAGATGAGAAAAATGTGACAGAACGTTTCTTTGGACTTGCAGGTGCTGAGGTTTCTTCTTACTGTGGGGACAAAAATGAATTTCTCGGAAGTTACCATGGATATGGAAACCCTGAAGGTATTGTCTGTGGTGATCTTGGTAATAAGACAAGCTATAATGAAAACTCCTGTGGTGCTCTCTCCTGCAAAATAACTCTTAAAGCAGGTGAAACCAGAACAATTGCTTTTCTTCTTGGAATGAAACCGTCATCTGAAGCTGCTGAAGTAATCAGATGTTACGAAAATCCGGCTCCAACTGTAGCAGAAGAACTGGAAGCATTAAAAGCTGACTGGAACAGTAAGCTTGATAATCTTAAAGTCAGCACTCCAAGTCCGGAATTTGATACTATGATTAATACCTGGAACGCATACAACTGTTTTATGACTTTCATCTGGTCCCGTGCAGCTTCCTTCATTTACTGTGGACTCAGAAATGGATACGGATACAGAGATACTGTACAGGATATTCAGGGAATCATCCATCTGGCACCGGAAATGGCACTGGAAAAGATTCGTTTCATGCTGTCTGCGCAGGTAAATAACGGTGGCGGACTCCCTCTTGTCAAGTTTACTCACACACCAGGAAAAGAAGATACTCCGGATGATGCTTCTTATGTACAGGAAACCGGCCATCCGGCTTACCGTGCAGATGATGCATTATGGCTTTTCCCAACTGTATATAAATATATTTCAGAAACCGGAAACACTGCTTTTCTTGATGAAGTGATTCCTTTTGCCAACAAAGATGAAGCTACTGTATATGAACATCTGAAACGTGCGGTTGCTTTCTCTCTTAATCACCTTGGACCTCATGGAATGCCCGCCGGACTTTATGCAGACTGGAATGACTGTCTCCGTCTGGGTGCAAACGGAGAATCTTCTTTTGTTGCTTTACAGTTCTATTATGCAATGACAATCCTGAAAATCTTTGCCGAATATAAAAAAGATACAGAATATGTACAGTATCTTGAAGAAACTCAGAAAGCATTTGGCGAAAAAGTTCAGGAACTGTGCTGGGATAACGACCGCTTCGTACGTGGTTATACAGAATCAGGAGAAAGAATCGGTGAAGCTGCTGCTCCTGAAGCAAATATGTGGCTGAATCCTCAGAGCTGGGCAGTCATCAGTGGTCTTGCTACCCCGGAACAGGGAGACGCAGCACTAAATAATGTATATGAACGTCTGAATACGGAATATGGCGCAATCCTTATGGATCCTCCTTACCATGCACATGCTTTCGATGGTGCACTGGCAGTTATCTATAATCAGGGTACCAAAGAAAACTCCGGTATTTTCTCCCAATCCCAGGGCTGGCTGATTCTTGCTGAAGCACTCCGCGGTCATGGAGAACGTGCTTTTACCTATTTTATGGAAAATTCTCCTGCTGCGCAGAATGACTGTGCCGAAATCCGTCGTCTTGAGCCATACTGCTATGGTCAGTTCACAGAGGGAAAAGCAAGCAAACACTTTGGACGCTCTCATGTTCACTGGCTGACAGGAACTGCTTCTACTGTAATGGTAGGATGTGTGGAAGGTATCCTCGGGCTTCGCCCTGATCTTGAAGGACTTCGACTGTCTCCTTCTGTGCCAAAAAGCTGGAAACACTTTGAGATTGAGAAAGTTTTCCGTGGAAAACAACTTCATATCTCTGTAGAAAATCCAGAGGAAAAAGAATCTGGCTGCTGCAGTCTGGTTCTTAACGGACAGAAATTAGCAGATAATTATATCCCTGAAAAACTTCTTCAGGATAAGAACGAAGTCATATTAACTCTTTAATCCCCCGATATTACCAGATGAAAATAAGCGGCCGGCTTACAGAAAATTTATATTTCCTGTAAGCTAGAGCGTGTCTGAAAAATCATTCCCGCAATCTGCACGCCCCACTTTGCGGGATATTTCACCCGAATTCAGTTGCCGTAGCCCGCTACGGCGCCCTCATCCGGGCAAAATATACCACAAATTGTGACGCACATCTTGCAGAAAGCCTTTTTCAGACACGCTCTAGCCGCCTGTTTTACTTATCTTAATATTTTGATTAATCCTGTTCTTTTTTCAGTTCCGACTCTGATGCGACACAAAGTTCTTTTTCTATATCCCAGTGTATCATATAATGTTCATCCCTGTATTTGCCCGGTGTCATTCCCGTAACTTCCCTAAACTGCTGGATGAAATGACTCTGGGAAGAAAAGGAAAGACGGTTTGCAATCTCAATGATCGGATAATCACTGTACTGCAAAAGATTTTTTGCCATTTCTATCTTCTGTCTGCGGATATAGGCACTGACCGATATTCCTGTTTCTTTTTTAAATAATCTGGAGAGATAGCTCGCAGATACTCCAAGTGAATCTGCAAGATCTTCTATTGTAATTCGTTCTTTGATATGAGAATAAATGTATTCTTTACTTGCGTTGATATGTTTAGAATAAGTGTTGTCTCTGAAATATCTGCGCATTTTTTCAGTGTAATCCATCACCATCTCATCATGAAGGCTCTGAACCTCTTCTACTGTATGAATGCCATCCAGCTTTTGAATATAAAAATCACTCAGGCGAAATGCCTGTTCCATCTCCATTCCATTTTGTTTACAGAGTCTGGTTATCATTGCGGTAGTGATAACAAAATGATATTTCATATTTGTGACCGCATTCTTTGACAGTACTCCCACACCATCACACTCTGTAAATCTCTGCCGTTCACAATTCTTCTTAACAGTTTTTATATCTCCACTTGCAACTGCACGATAGAACAATAATTCCTCTGTCGGTTCTCTGTGCTTAATTTCATCAAACTCATCTTCTGCCTCAAAAAGAAGCCATTCGTTCTGATAACTCATATGTCTCTCCTACGCCAATGCCAGCAATTCTTTTCCTTCTTTCAGTCTCTCATAAAACTGTATGTAGAAATCCTGATTTTGATCATATGGTTTGAGATAGAATCTGTTCACCACAAAGAGGTTCAGATTTCTGATCAGATCTGGATCCTCAGCATTGTACAGTACTTCCTGCACATCCAGCAGAAAATAATGCCAGTCATT
>OLNL01002421.1_pt1 | contig 14325 bp, 14 predicted proteins | sample 1672181 | NCBI WGS metagenome assembly OLNL01 (sample SAMEA3136656, study PRJEB25190) | human gut metagenome | biome: human gut; feature: human-associated habitat; material: faeces | place: Austria | collected 2013
CTTCAGACATAAGAAGCCCCACAACCGGCAACTGTTCCAGTGTCGTATATATTGCTTTACCGATTTTTTGATTGTCTGATTGCTCAAGAGGCCGATATCGAGACAGGATCTCACTTCCGCCACGATCCTCCCAACCCCAATGTACAAAGAAACCTTCATCGTAGAATCTATTCGCATTCATATAGAAAGGCTGGGAAAGCCAAGATGTATAACGCCAGCAGGTCCTAGCATGGCGAGAAGACTGCTTTACCCAAGTCTTCAAAAAAACAGCCAAATCTTTCTTACTGGATTCGTGGTTATAGCAATTGTCCTTAATCCAATCCGCACTATCAAGTGATATGCCGCGTCTCATCTGGCCAATCGAACACGAGAAAACCGACAGCATTTGACGCTTGTCATTAGTCGAAAGTTCATCTTCATGCTCTATCAAAATACCAGCACTCTGTTGCAAAGGGATAGCGATAACTTCTTGCGTGCCGGCAGACTCTACATGCAGAATTGGAAAAACGATTTTGGGCATTAAAACCTGAACGACAATAATCATTGCCATAAATACCAGTGTAATAATTTTTCTTTTTATAAAGATAAGAAGAAACAAGAAGCAAAAGAGAAGAATGTAAAAGGCAATTTTTCTTGTCAACATGCATAAAATCGATATCACGATGAACACGCAAAAAAATCTACCGGATACTTTTATTTTCCCAATAGTCCGTCGAATGTATTCAATATACATTACAAGCCATAGCAAATAAAAAGGTATGAACGTCAAATCTTTTACCACTGACATCGATAGACGACCATATGCAGGAACTAGAGCAACAAACAATGTCAGCATAATAGAAAGGTTCGTGGGAACCCCAACACGCGCCGGTAAATAAGTCAGCACGATTGCAAAAGAAACCGTAAGCAGCAACACATGGAACAGTCCCAGTGAAAAAAGACCAAGCTGCTCATTCCCCATCCAAAGGCCGAATTTGTCAAATGCGCCATAAATTAATGAGTCAAACCACGGATGATGATCAGATAAAGTATACCCAGATAAATCTAACCGCGTTGACGGATCCCATGCGTGCCCTGTTCTCATCCAAACAAGTTGAGCAACAGTATCAGGTCCGATGTTCGCGGGATACATCATTACGACCCATGGAGTCCAACACAACAAAATAACAAAAGCAATTATTGAAACGCTCTTGATGTTAAAAGTGCGATAAACAGATCTCATTTTCTCTTGAATAGCGTTCTTTCCATGCTTTTCATTCAAAAATTGCCATAGTTTTTTCTTTTCACACCAAGAATACAGCACGCATAAAATACATACCAGCAAGGAAAGGTAGCCCACATATCTAATACCCATATACTGATAGTCAGCTATAGAACGATGCAACTCGGGATTTAAGCTTTTTCCAGACAAAACGAGAGAGAAACACAGAAGCATGGCAGATCCTATGCTACAGCAACGAATCCGGCAAGAGGCTTTAAAGAAGCACTTCCACCCACTATATAGCAACGGCAGCAGAATAAAAAAAACACAAGCAGATGCGAATACCCCATTGGAAGATGCTGAGCCTAATGCTACGCCCATTGCAGATACCCCAGCATTATCCTGTGAAGAATCCGTTACTTCCGGTACCAGCAAAGCCAGCCATGCAAAATAAGTCGAGACAATCGTAAAAATGTCAATCGCCATTTTTTGTAAAGTTCTATTAGACATGACCCCTACTCCACACATAATATCTGCACCTTGTTTTCAGCATGTATGAATATTCGCAACTGCGCTTTATAATCAGCCACGAACATTCATACAAATAACTATCTCTCCTCGTGATATTCCTTTTCGGTATTCACGTTCCAAACATTCTTCTTGTCTGCGCGGCCATTCTTGATATTGTCGACAGCTTCAAAGGCCGTTACTACCATGAAGTAATTCATGTTGTTGTATCTATGCTGCCCGTTCCGTTCTACGCAGTACAGATTTCCGAAGGAATCCAGCCATTGGACCACATCATCAATCTGAGACCAAGTGTCGAAATATGCCAGATATGCCTTCTTAACGCGTTCTTGATGCGCATCTTGAATATTGGTCTCACTCTTAAGAGTCAAATGATCAACGAGGAATCCTGCAGTTACAAAATCACGATACGGAAAGCCATCAACAATCTGCTTCATTCTAGCAGGGACAGGCTGCGCAGATTGGTTTCCATCACCCATAGAGTCAACCAAATCCTTCGCTGGCATAGAAGAAATAAACTCATCACCCACCAACGTCTGCTCAGCACCATCAGCATCGCGATATACAACAGAAGCAATATGTCCATCAGGTGTCTCATTGATTTTCATGATTTCAGAATCCTTGGTGATATGAGCGCCGGACTCCTCATCAGGCTTGGCAACAGTTTCCAAAACTGGTCAGGCCCATACTTCGGATACCAGAATTCTTCGATTAAAGAGGTTCCGCCTTCTCCATCCTTCTTCTCCATCCTTCTTCTCCCTACCAATGAGCGTATTCTACGCATATTTGAGGACAGCCATGATGCTGATGCCTTTACGCATTGCAATCCCCAAATCAGCAGAAATGACGGATGGGTATCGTCCCCACAGCTTTTCGGTATATCTCTCGAAGAACGTATCATATAAAGTTTTGCCGAAACGGTTGTTATAAAAGTTTCCCAGATTGTCTTCCGGAAGATTATGTACCAGAGACTTCAAGCTCACCGGGTAGTCAAAGAATTTACCATGCCAATAAATGAGAGAAACGCGATGGCACTTCAGCATTTCTTCATCGGTTTTTTCGGATCCGGGCCATCTGTCTCCACATCATGAGCACGATTGAGTTTCTTATCATCATAAGAAGGTTCGCCTTGAAGAGGGAAAATGGTCTTCCAGCAGTTCATGACACGATCATCTTTAGAGAAGAAACGACACCCACCAATATCCATAACGGTCACTGTTATGGTGAACAGTGCGAGAAACACCACCGAATTCTCCAGACGTCTCAAAAAACAGTCACATCGAACTGTTCAGAACCATAGTCTTTAAGAAGTTCATAGGCAGAAGTAAGACCAGCTAAACCGCCGCCAATAATCACAATTCTTTTCTTTGCCATCATGTGAAATCTCTACTCAACGCCATGCCAAATCCGACATATCTAATTCGTTCTTCTGTATAGAGAACCAGTGATATGGCCTGATTTTTGCTCCGCCTTCATAGTGAGACGGCTTGTACCGCTTGATTTGCATAATACTCGGTTTCCACCTCTTCCGGTATCCCGTAGCCCAATGACCGGTGCAGCCGCTTCGAGTTCCGCCACGAGACCCACCGGAACGTCGCCAGTTCCAGATCGGCCAGGTCGAGGAACGTTTTGCATCTCCATACCAGCCCGGTCTTGTACGCGCCGTCGGCGGATTCGGCCATGGCGTTGTCGTACGGGTCCGTCTCCGGTTCCCCTCGCCGGCCTAGTGGCCGCAGGCGTCCTTCCACGCCTGACGCCCCAGACTCCCAGCTCGCTCATGGTCCGCATCACCTGGTCGCGGCCGACCTCCCCGGAATCCCAGCCCTGCGAGATCAGCCGGGCGTTGGTCTTCCGATGCCCATGCACAGCCATGAAGAAATCCGAGTGGATCTGGAGAATGCCGCACGCCAGCGCCTCGCGGCGCGCCTGCATGGGGCTCACGGACCGGTTCCCGAACATGCGGTAGCCTCGCGGCGCGAGGAACCCGCGATCCAGCGACTTGGAAAGGACCCTGCAGATAGGCCCAACCCCGAAACGACTTTTATGTTCGTCGATGTACGCGGCCTTCAATGCCGTGTCGGGTCGAGCCTCGCCGCGAAAAAAGCCGGAGCGGCCCCGGGGCCTTCGCCACCGCGGCTATCGCGTTCGTCTCCGACGAATACGGGGAACGCGATTCCGTCAGCAGTCTGACGGCCTTAGCCTTGAACTCGCCCGTGTATCTCGTGCCCTTTGCCATGGTTCCATCATCTCCCATCGAGTCAGGGGAAATGCGGAACAAAAATCAGTTCATATCAGTCGGCCAGTGCAAAGGATATAGTGGGATCATGTCTGATAATTCGAACGCTTCCGTCGCAGTGCTTCTTCCCTGCTATAACGAAGAAGTCACCATCGGCAAGGTGGTACGCGACTTCAAAGCCGCGTTGCCGAACGCCGACATCTACGTATACGACAACAACTCCACCGACCGCACGGCGGAAATCGCGGCCAGCGAGGGCGCAATCGTCCGCAAGGAACCGCGCCAGGGCAAAGGCAACGTGATTCGCGCCATGTTCGAAGACATCGACGCCGACGTGTACGTCATGTCGGATGGCGATGACACCTATCCGGCAGACGCGGCGCCCGTCATGGTGGATAAGGTGCTCGAAGGCTACGACATGGTAATCGGCGACCGCTTGAGCTCCACCTACTTCCAAGAGAACAAGCGCCCGTTCCACAACTTCGGTAACCGTCTGGTGCGCGGTTCGATCAACGGCCTGTTCCACGCCAACGTCACCGATATCATGACCGGCTACCGTGCCTTCTCGTTCACCTTCGTCAAAACCTACCCCGTGTTGTCGCGCGGCTTCGAGGTTGAGACCGAGATGACCATCCACTCGCTGAACAACAACCTGCGCCTCTACGAGATGCCGATCCAATACCGCGATCGCCCAGAAGGCTCCGTCAGCAAACTCAACACCGTGGGCGACGGCATCAAGGTGATGAGCACCATCTTCCGCATGATTCGCGAATACAAGCCGCTGCCGTTTTTCGGCGGACTTGGCGCCATCCTCGGCATCATCGGCATCGTGCTGTGCGGCAGCGTGACCGTGGACTTCTGGCATACCGGCATGGTAGCGCGATTCCCCACGCTTATCGGCGCGGTCATGCTCGTCATTGCCGGACTGCTATTGTTCATCACCGGCATCATCCTCGATGTCATGGCCAAGAACGACCGCAAAGCATTCATCATTGACGCCAATCAATTCGCCATGATGCGGCGCCAGAAATAAGCACAGATTCCAAATATGGCTAAGAGCAAAAAGATACTTGTCCTCAGCCATATTTTATTGGTTAATCTGTCTGCTATTCCACCCACTTTTGGGCATTCGTGCCATTTGCGGTATACAGCTGCACATTGGCACCATTCGAGGTAGAAGCACCCGAAACATCAAGGACTATGTTTTCCGCGAGCGCCGACTGGAACGTGTATGAGCCATCGGAGTTTTTGACAGCTATCCACTTCTGAGCGTATGTTCCATTGGAATCGTACTGTTGCACGTTGGTTCCATTGGCAGATACGCCGCCATTCACATCCAAAACTTTGCCGGAGTTCACACTGGTCAAGGTCACATACCCGTTGGAATCATGCGTCACTTTCCACTTCTGAGCATTGGTACCATTACCTGCCCAAATCTGCACGTTTCCATAATTTGAACGGGAAGCGCCGCTTACATCCATCTTCATAGACGTATTAAGCTTCGATCCGAACGTGTAGGTTCTATCCGGCAGATCTTGCCTATGCTTGGCTGCGGTTTCGTTCAAACGTTCGCGCAACGTCAACGGCGCCTTTGCGACCAACCATTGCTGAGCAACAGTGCCATTCGGCGAATAAAGCTGCAGCTGAGCCTGCTGCACAGCATTGCCACCTGGAATATCGACAGCTTTGTTGGCGTTCACCGACACCAACGCAATCTTGCCACTGCCGTAATTCCGCACCGTCCACTGCTGAGCAACAGTGTTATTACTCGTATATTGCTGCAACGCCGCTCCATTAGCAGTGGATCCGCCAGCCACATCCAGCATCTTACCCGAATTAATATTGACAATCTTATAAGTTCCATTGCCAATTGATTCAAATCGATATTTCTGGGCGTTCGTATTATTACTTGAATAAAGCTGAACTCGTGCCCCGTTCGCCGTTGACGCACCCGCCACATCCGTGACAAGTTTTTTATTCGCAACCGAAGTGATAATCATCGATACTCTAGTAGCTATATTGACATCGCTTGACGAAACAACAAACAGCTGTGAAGCAGTGCCATTTGGCGTATACAGCCGAATCGCAGCACCATCCGCAGTATTTCCACCGCTCAAATCCAGAACCCAATTACCGAGAGCGGATTGCAAATAATATCCCGCTCCAGAATCACGAATAAACCATCGTTGAGCTTGAGAATTATTTCGAGAATACTGTTGCACTATAGCGTTATTCTCAGCAACACCATTACGCACGTCTAAAGCCTTGCCGGAATTCACATTGACGATCTCGTAGCTCCCATCAGACTGCCTAGTAAAAGTGAACTGCTGAGCCTTGGAACCGTTACCGGAATACAACTGAATGGCGGTGGAATCTGCAGCACTTCCACCAGGAATATCAACACTGGACGCGACTTTGGAACGAACATTGATGTAATAATTGCCATTCGGAATGGTAACTGCAGTCATTTTGCGTACATCAATGGCCGCTTGTAAATCATTGCTACTCCCACCATTCACATACGCTTTGTTCCCAAACGCATTCATATCCACGTTGCCGCTAATGCCGTCCACTTTGCCGGAGCTGGTGTATTGCCATCCGCGACTGTTGGTCGGGAACGAGTCAAATCCCATGCGAGCGCCGTACTGCGCCACCCACGTGGTTTTAGCGTAAATGTCGGCATGGTTCAGCGGGCCTTGCAGATAGCTGGTGTACGAGTAGACGCTCAGGTTCTTGTATCCGGCGGACTGCAGTGCGCTGTACCAATTGTTGACGATATCGTTGTACACGTTCGGATCGGTGGGTGGCTGATGCCCCTTCCACGTCCACTTTTCCAGGTCGTAGTACACGGGGTACGCCAAGTCACTCGCGTTCACACCGAATTGCTTAAGTTTGGCGACCACGTCGGCACCTTCTCCTTTGGCAATCGACGGAGTGTCCGCGTAGGAATACCAGTAAATGCCGAACGGGATGCCGAGTCGCTTGCATTCAGAAATGTTACGTTGTGCTTTCTTGTCAGCATTGTTGCCCCAACCATAGCCGAGGCGGATGATCACGCCTTCCACGCCGTCTGCTTTCGCTTTGGCCCAGTCGATGTCGCCTTGCCATTCGGAAACGTCAATCACGCCTTTGGCTTGCTGTACGAACAGGTTGTTCTGGTAGTCGAAGAAGGCTTTCGTATTGTTGTAAGTGCCCCAGTGCGCGCCGTATTCATTGCTTTCGAATTTGGAGAGATGTACGTTCGCGTCGGCTACAGCATTTTTGACATCTTCCGCACTTACCGGAATGAAGGATTCGCCGTTGGTTTTGGCGAGCGGATCCGGCTGCTGATCCTGCGTACCGACCAGTGTCGTGTCGGTCACGGTTTCGCCGGTTTCAATATTCTTGACCTCCCCTTCGGGGGTGACGGCTAGGTCTTCCGAAACCACGGTAGCATCGTCGGAAATCTCGCCACTGACGTTGCCTGGAAGTTTCGCATTCGGATTGTCAGGCATGCTGTCTTGCGATTGCTGGTCGCCCGTCTGATCATCCGGCTGATCGTCAGACTGCATAACAACGCCATTATCTGCAGTAACGGGACCGCTCTGTGCAACAGCATCCTCAATCGCAATATCCTGCAATGCGTAAGCCGGCGCAACCGCAACGGAAGCCGTCAACGCAACCGCAGACAGCGCAGTCGCAATCTTCAAAACATGATGTGGCGAAACCATTCGTCAGCCTCTCTTGAATAAAGTCATCAGCCCCAAATATTCGGCGCGAACGCCCTAATCGCCAACTCTAACCGCACCCAACAACCCCAGCACAGCACTTCTCAAAAATTTTAAGAAGTTCCGGCAAGCATGCAGAAGTTGAAGAATGGCCACGTGCATTATATGAGGCAACACGAGTGCGGTAAATCGGGGACAAACGGGTATCGTACGCTGTATATTGGCATTTCAGGTGGGCACTCGGCACGGTCAGCATTGACCAGGACCGGAAGCCGGCACCGAGGATCACAGAATAGCAGGCAGATTCTGGAGGGGTTATGGCACGGCACGGCAAGAAGCCAAGCGAGGAAAATACCTCGTCACGCGCACCGAGAACAATTGCCGGAAGCACAACACCCGACACTTCTGCCGACGGTATTGACGCCGCTACCAGCAGCAGCGCAGCCAACACCAACGCAACCGGAACACGCACAATCGTCAGTGGCGACACGGCCGAGACCAGCGATCAGCAATCGCTCGAAGCAGACGGAGCCGTTAAATCCAACGAATCCCGTCAACCGCAAGACCCGTTCGACGAGGTCATAGCGCAAGGTATCAGCGATGGCGACGCTTGGACGGACCAGCATGTAAAGCGTTTCTACCGCCAGATCATTATCACCGTAGTCGTCGTAGTTGTCGTTCTGGGTGCAATTTTCGGATTCACAGGCATACGTACGTCGCAGCAAATGCGTGACCTGGCCGCGCTAAACGACTGCAAGGAAGCCGTCACGGCCATGAACACCTCTTATTCGAAAGCGTTCCAGCTGAAGGCAAAAATCTCCGAAGCGTTCACCAGTTTTGACAAGTCTTACGACCTCGACAAGCTTGCCGAACTTCACCAGACGGAAGTCACCGCTCCGAAAACGCTGAGCTGTGCCGCCGACGCCTCCTCCACCATCAGCAAAGCCAACGCCGCAAAAGCCGAGTATGACAAGCAGACCAAGCAGTTCAAGCAGGCCCTGCAGAAGGCCGACGAATCCACGGCCACCGATGGCGGTGACGGAACTGACGGAACGGCCAGTGGCAATAACAGCACCAATACCACGGAAGGTACTGATTTCCCAAATCAAAGGTAAGCAGATCGTGCTGAGTGCCGCTGATGGAAGTTCGAATCTTAACACGGTAACTCAAGTGCGTTATTGGTGGAGCGGGAATCCGGCTATTTCCAGTCTGCTCTATAACGATCTTGGATTGCCGGCAAGTCCGTTTATTGCGGTTGTTGAGTAGGATTCGCAGCCTTATAACGTTAGTCGACGTAGTGCGGGGCGCTGGATGCCATGCGGGGCGTAACACCGTTATTGCCGTTGTCATCGTCATTATCGTCTGCATTGGAATCTTGCGATTTACGAAACGATCCTGCAGCCAATGAATGTATGGATCGAACGGAACGGCCAAGCTGCGACTGCTTTTCCTGCTCGTCCGACTGGATTGCAGGAAACGCACCAGTTACGGGGCGAACACGCCCGGTCGCAGTGGGAATGAAGCTTGGCGGCAACACTTGCGCGGTAATGGCACTCGGCGATGATGCATGATAGTGGGCCATCGAAGCCAGGGAATCGCGGGTATCGAGTTCACGCTGAATATCTAGCTCATCGTCGGACTCAGCCATCGCAGCACTTCCTCTCTTCCGGCGCTCTCAGCCGACAATCTCTCCACTGGTAACTGTCACCGTTTTGAGCGTAACGCAAGGCAGTATGCCACTGCGAACGAAATCAGCGATATGTGCAACTCCCCCACTGTTTCGCAACTTTTTCGTCGCACATCTACGCAACAGGCCATTGTAAAATCACCGTTTTTGGTATGAAAAAAGGGCTTCCGGAATCATCCGAAAACCCTACTGGCGGAGAATACGAGATTCCGGTAGCGACTTGCTGTTTTCGGTGTAATTCCAACGTTTCTAGGCTGCCGATTAAGTGTTTCGCCGCTTAACTCGCCGCCCCTACGGCGTGTCGCGATGGGGTGAAACGGGTGGTTATGAACGGGTGCGTTTTGGATTGCGCGAAACAGGGGAGAGTATTGAGGATGCTTTTTCCATGAAGAGCGTGTAGTTTAACCAGTATATAGAACGGCCTCCCTTTGCCAACAACAGCGATGTGCTAAAGATTACGATTCCGAATGAGGTAATGCGATCTATTCCCCATAGGCAAAGTGAAAGTGTTTTCAAGGATTATTAACCCATCGGAAGAGCTTGATTAGCTTTGATCCTTCGTGTATACAGCGTCTAGTGGGAACTAGAGTGAACCTAGTGAGCCAACATGGAAATTCAGTGGCAGGCGAAGATGTATGTCGGAATCTCAATGATTTCAACGTTTCCAAGGACGCCGGTTGGCACCATCCTGCGGCAACATGGAACCTACATGGAAATTTACAGTGCCTACATGGAAATCAGTTTGTATCAGTCAGTGGGCGCATGATGCGTGCGCTCAGCCCTTGGCTGACTGATACTAGCAAGCTTTTGTCTGACTGAACGCATGCATCATAAAGAGCAATTGGGTATCGAGCTGGTTGCGGGATGCAGGGCGGATAAAACTAATCAGCCGTTATATTCGATATGTAGGCTGGGGTCGCTTTCGTGTTCGTCAATGATTTGGTTGTAAGCCTTGACCAGACGCGAAAGGGTTTCGCGACGTGCTGCGTTGGTGAAGTGGCCATGCTCGTGCACATTGCTGGAAAGGAACGATTGCAGGTCCCAAACTTCAAGGCGGTTTTCGAAGCCCATGTCGGAGGCTAAGTCCCATGCGGTTTTGACGCGGTCGCGTACAGTGATGATGATTGGATGCAGCCCGGCCTTGATGTTGCGCTGGCATTTATCCATGAGTAGGGATGCTGGGGCAGTGGTGCAGTGTATGGCTGTGTCGCCGACATTGAAATCGCCTCCACGCCCAGTCGGATCGTCAGCAACGGACGCGCCGTTGATTTCTACTTCTGGGGCAACGATGGTGAGCTTCGCTGCGACAAGATGTTGCAGAACGGTACCGACGTACATAGTGCCCGGATTTTCCTTTTGTCGCTGCGCTGCCTGCTGCAGCAGATGTTCCACAGCCGCATCGACGGAAAGCGAGTTGTCGGATTCCAATTTGAATGGTTTGCTGGTGAAGAATGCCCGAATTCGTTTGACCCAGTATTGCTCGATCTCGGTGAATTGCTCCGCTGTTGGACGTAATTCGTTAATGAGCTCGGCATAGTCGTGCATCAATGCCATGGTGCCGCGGCTGGTTCGTCCGCCCTCTGCTGCGAGGAGTCGTGTGATGCCATATTCGGCAAGGATTTTCTGGCAGTTGTCTTTGCTGATTCCCTTGACTTGACCTTCCTTGTTCGTGTGATAGTCGCTGGCGTCAATGGGAAGCGTGTCTGCGGAAAAGAAGCGATTGAGCTGGATGGCGGCAGCCAAAGCGCCCTTGGTGTTTACCTGATGGGACTTTCGGAAATCATCGATGGGAGTCAGATCCATTGTTTGCCTCGCTTATGCAGTGTGATTCGAGAGCAGAGTTTGCTCCACGTACAGGTCTTTGCCAAGGGTGTTGTTCAGAGCAGGCATGAAGTAATGCTTGCCGAGCCATTCCACGACAGGGACGGAGACAGCGTCGCCGAATCCGAACATCACTTGATTGGGGCGCAGGCCCGTAATGTTGTAGTGGGCCGCGCCCATAAGAGCAGCGTATTCGCGTGGCGTCATCCAACGGACAGCGGCTTGACCATTGCCCATGCGAATGATTGCCTGGCGAGATGAGCCGCCTCGTGCGGTGCGCAGGCAGCCGGAGATGTCGTCTGCGCGAACTTCCCATACGGCTTTGCCGTTGCGGGTGCGGCGATAAGCGGTCCGGTAGGAAACGGTTGTTTCGTTACGCAACGTTTCCACGCGGGCAGTCTGAACCGGCGACAGCGAATCAAGGAATTTGGCGGTTCTTTCGGCGTCCCACCAGCGTTCGTCGTCATCAGCCATGTTCTCGACGTACATATTGAGGCCGGACATCAGAGGAGACGGCGGCTCAGGCAGCGGTGCGCGATGCGTGCGGAGAGAGGTGTCCGCAAAAACCTGCTGCAGCCAGTCAGGGCGCAACGAAGAATCGAATTGTTCGGCGGACGGCGGGTTCTGCAGGCCAACCAAAAAGAGTCGCGGTCGGGACTGAGGGATAAATCGACGGGTATCGATGGACAATACGTCTACGGAGTAGCCCAGTACATTGAAAGCATGCACCGCTGCGGCGAGATCCTCCCCAGAGTGGGAAGTGGCCAATCCGTTCACATTTTCGAGAATGGCAATCGGAGGACGGCTGTCCCCAAGTTCTTCGAGCAGTCGCACGTATTGCCAGAAAGCGCCGGATTGTTTGCCGTTCAGGCCCGTACGAGTGCCTGCAAGGGAGAGATCCGTGCAAGGAGAGGATCCCCAAGCGATGGAAGCATCATGGGGCAGGTCGTCGCCGGAGAGCTCGCTCATATCCCCCTCGACAAGGGTGTGGCCCGGCGTATCCGTGAAGTTATTGCGATACATTTCGCACTTGGCGGAGTCGATGTCGTTCGACCATTCGACTTGGAAGCCGGATTCTTCGAGCCCAAGGCGTGCGAGGCCTATTCCGGCAAAGAATTCGAGGGCTTGTGGGCACGCCTTGCCGGTAGCCGTGTGCGTGCGATTGTCGTTCATGCTCCCACCTTACCTCGTGCCTGACTGTCGTCCTAACCATGATACTCTATATATAGAACAAGCGTTCGAATAAGTGTCGTGAAGGAAAGAGGATCGTATGACGAAGCTTAGTGATGCTGTTAACGCGTCGAACTTGGATTCTTATGAATTAGCCCGAAGATCCAACGTGAGCGAGAAAAGACTAAATGGATATCTGTCGGGTCGACATTCGTTTAGCCGGGCACCTCTAGAAGACGCCGTAGCTATTGCTAATGCTCTCGGAGGCCGTATTGAAGATTACATGGAAGATGCGGCGGAGGACGGCGAGGCGGAAAAACTGGATGACCGACTTCGTCTCCAATTATTTCTGGATAGCGTTGACGAATACGAGCTAATTATGAAGAATGTCGGTCGCCCTCAGACAGTGACGATTGGCGGCTCTGGAGAAAAAAACTGAGAAAAGGTATAGTCAGCTGATTGTTGAAGGGATGCTATTGCGCAAATATTATTCCTCGGATGAAGTTCAATTGGCGAAAGTGATTGATTCGTTTAGGCGTCTTATCCCAGACGACGCGTCTCCAGATGTGCTGCATACAGTAGATCTGCTGGAAAAAGATACGCCTAGCCAAGGGAATAAGAGCCAGATTGTGTTTTCTAATGCTGATGGTAGTTACTCCAGCAGTGTGGATTTACTTTTTGATGTTCTCTATGGAATTACCCTGCATGGAGATCCTGATAGGATCCAGAGACTTGCTAGATGGCCAATTACGGCACAGTGCCTTGCCTTATATGAGTCTAACGTTGAGAGACACAAGGGTGTGGTGACTGTTCGACAGTATATAGATCTTGCAATCAAAGATGGTCTTTTTACGCTGGATTAATGAGCGTATTTGAGAAGGCGCGGGGCAGCTCGCTATGGATTGAATTGCCTCACGCCTTGCTGAGTGAACTCGCTGCAGCAGTTTCTAGGATCAGCTGCTATTCGCGCTCTCGCCGAGCCATCTCGCGATGGGCTTGGCTGGCCCACAGGCCTCCCTTACCGATGAGCTCATTCAATTGCGTGGCGTTGAGCTGTTGGTAGTGCAGGTCTGTTGCGTAGGGAGGGAGACTCGCCTTCCATCCGGCCATACTGTTCCCGTGGTGACGTGAGCTGCGATATCTAAGGCCAAGGTGCTTTTGCCAGTCGCCGGATCACCGTCAATCAGTACGATCTTTCCTTTGGGAATATGGCCCAGCCGCAACCACAACGGTCGCTCCGGTTTCACATCAGCCAAACGGGTCAGCGAATAGGCGCGGGGCGTCAGTTCAGTCTTAAGCTCAGACTCAGGCTGGCTGCTTTCGCTTGGCAAAATCTCAAACTCCAAGCCGCTCATCACCGCGTTGGAAGCGTCGTGAGCCTCACCCAGCCGCTTGGATAAACGTCAACGACCGCACGAACGGTGTCAGCGTCAGCGGCCATCCACAACGGGTGCTTGTCGGCGGTGTTGCCGCTTTGCCTCGTTGAGCCATGCTTCCGCCTAGGTCTCATAGCCTTTGTCGAATCGCTTGTGAATGCGCGCAGGAAGATGCGGATACTGGGATCGGGCTTCGACGGGCGGGATGTATGAGGCGTCGTAGGAGATCTGCCCGTTGGCACCGACTTTTCTCTCAATCTTGCCGAACCGGCGTCGTCGGCTGGCTGGCCGTGTGCTTTGTGAAGTGCGTGCTATGATGATCAATTCCAACCGACGTAAAAGCTGCCAAGCGGGCGACTCTGAAGTCTGCCGCTCAAGTGCTTAAGCGGCACCGCTTATCTTGCCGCCTATCTTACTGTAAAAGACGGGTCGAAAAGGATGATGAAGGAGAGTGGGTAATCGTTGAAAAACCGCCAAAAACGTTGAAATTCCGCCGTTTTGGGTATGAAAAAAAGGGCTTCCGGAATCATCAGGAAACCCTACTGGCGGAGAATACGAGATTCGAACTCGTGAGGCTGTTACACCAACACGCTTTCCAA
>OLNL01002439.1_pt1 | contig 14219 bp, 8 predicted proteins | sample 1672181 | NCBI WGS metagenome assembly OLNL01 (sample SAMEA3136656, study PRJEB25190) | human gut metagenome | biome: human gut; feature: human-associated habitat; material: faeces | place: Austria | collected 2013
AGGATATTGATAAGTCCTTTCCTGGAGTTCATGCCCTGGATCATGTTAATTTCGAAGTGAAACGCGGTGAAGTACATGCACTTATGGGAGAGAACGGAGCCGGAAAGTCCACACTGATGAAGGTACTTACCGGTATTTACCAGAAGGATTCCGGAACAATTACATATAAAGGCAAAGAGACAGAATTTCACAATACCCGTGAAGCTCAGGATGCCGGAGTGGTAATCGTACATCAGGAATTAAATATGATCGGAGATCTGACTGTTGCACAGAACATCTTTATCGGACGTGAACCGAAGAAGGGAATCCGTGTAGACGACAAGAAGATGATCGAAGATTCCAGAAAATTATTTCAGGATCTGAATATTGAGATCGATCCGAGAGAAAAAATGAGTAATCTTACTGTTGGTAAGCAGCAGATGTGTGAGATTGCAAAGGCTATTTCCCACAAAGCTGAGGTGATCATTTTTGATGAGCCGTCAGCTGCTCTTACTGAGAAGGAGATTGCGGATTTATTTGAAATCATCAAAGACCTTCGTAAGAAGAATCTTGGTATTGTATACATCTCACACCGTATGGATGAGATCAAGGTCATCACAGACCGTGTAACTGTCATGCGAGATGGTGGCTATGTTGGAACCCTGATCACAGCAGACAGTACAAAAGAAGATATTATCAACATGATGGTTGGTCGTGTTATTTACGAAGATCCGAAGGATCATAGCATGGTTGCCCCAGATGCCCCGGTTGTTTTGAAGGTAGAGCATCTGAATGCAGGCAAGATGGTTCAGGATGTAAGCTTCGAGCTTCGTAAAGGTGAAATCCTTGGCTTCTCAGGACTGATGGGAGCAGGACGTACCGAGACAGCCAGAGCACTGTTTGGGGCAGATCCGAAACAGAGCGGTAAGATTTCCATTATGGGTAAAGATGGACAGCTCCATGAAGTAACCATCAACAGCCCACAGGATGCTGTTAAATATGGTATCGGTTATCTGTCTGAGGACAGAAGAAGATATGGAGTTGTTGTTCAGAAATCTGTAACAGAGAACACAACCCTGGCTACCATGGAAGAATATTGCAACGGTTTATTCATCAACAAAGCCAAAGAGAAAAAAGTTACAGAGAGATATGTGAAAGAGCTTGCAACCAAGACTCCTTCTACAGACCAGCTGGTAGTGAATCTTTCCGGTGGTAACCAGCAGAAGGTAGTTATTGCAAAATGGCTTACCCGTGACAGTGAGATCCTGATTTTCGATGAGCCTACAAGAGGTATCGACGTTGGTGCGAAGAACGAGATCTACAAGTTAATGAGCAAGCTTGCAGCAGAAGGAAAATCTATTATTATGATTTCCTCTGAAATGACCGAGATTCTCCGAATGAGTGACCGAATCATCGTTATGTGTGAAGGTAAGGTAACAGGAAATATTGATATTTCTGAAGCTACACAGGAACACATCATGAATAAGGCGACACGGAATATCGATTAAGGAGGACGTCATGACTAAGAAGAAAAAAAGTATTTTAAGTGATCAGAGATTTATTGTTTTGCTCGTTATCATTGTCCTGTGTGCAATATTCTCAGGCTTGAGTAAAGAATTCAGACAGTACACCACGATCCTGAGTATGCTGGATTTCTCATATTACGATCTTCTTATGGCGATCGGAGTTACATTCCCGCTTATCACTGGTGGTGTTGACCTGTCAATCGGAACTGGTATGGTAGCTTACGCACTGATCGCAGGAACACTGATCAGAAACAACAACTGCCCGGTAGCACTTGCTATGATCATCTGTATCGTACTTGGTATCGCAGTTGGTGCATTAAACGGTGTACTTATTGGTGTTATGAACCTGCCGCCATTCCTTGCAACGCTTTGTACATGTATGATTACCCGTGGTGCCGGATCTCTTTGCAGTGCAACACCTTGGCCGGGACTTACACAGCCGGGTGGATGGTTCCACAGCATCTTCAAGGTAACCGTTGGTACAGGAAGAAGTGCTTCACGTTATCCGCTCGGTTTCCTGTGGATGATCATTCTGGTTCTTCTTATGGAGTACATCCTGAACCACACCAAATTCGGTCGTTACACAATTGCAATCGGTTCCAACAAAGAGGCAGCAGCCCTTTCTGGAATCAATACAAAGTTCTATCACGTAATGGTATACGTTGTCTGCGGTCTGTTTACAGGTCTTGCAGCAATCGCATACGCAGCAGTAACACCTACTGTACAGCCTGGTACTGGTGCCGGACTTGAGATGGATGCTATCGGTGGTGTATTCGTTGGTGGTGTAGCTGCTACCGGTGGATATGGTTCCGTGATCGGTACATTCGTTGGTATCTTCGTCATCATGCTTCTGAAAACAGGTCTTCCATATATCGGCCTGCAGGCAAACTGGCAGCAGATCATCACTGGTATCGTTCTGATCGTAGCCGTTCTGATCGATATCCTGAAAGAGAAAAAAGCAGCACACTGATATTAAGAAGTGTGTATAATAAGTAAGGGTGCTGTTTACAGAGAAATGTGAACAGCACCCGATAATCAAAGATGTGAAACGCCAAGGGGTAGCAACGGCGTATGAACATAAAAAACTATATAATATATTTTAAGGAGGAAATATTATATGAAAGCAAAAAAGGTTATGGCATTAATGCTCTGTGCAGCAATGGTAACAAGCATGAGCGCAACAGCAGCTTTTGCAGCTGAGGAGAAAGAAGATGCAGCAACAGAGGAATCCGCAGATTCCACAGCAGCTGAGGATCCTACCGCACAGTTCGACGGACTGAAAGCAAACGAAGCTTATGAGTTCCCGATGATGGTTAAATCTTTCCAGTCTACATACTGGGATGCAGCTCAGGAAGGTATGAAGAAAGCATCTGAGGAGCTGGGCGTTACTTATAAAGCACAGGGACCGAACAGTGAGTCCGATATCGCTGACCAGGTTAACATGATCAACACAGCTATCGGCTCCAATCCTGTTGGATTAGGACTTGCAGCTTGCGATACATCTTCTGTTCAGGATGCTCTTAAGACATGTGCAGAAAAAGGTATCCCGGTTGTAACTTTCGATACAGGTATCGCTGATGCTCCGGAAGGATCTGTAGTATGCGAGGTTTGTACAGACAACGCACAGGCTGGTGCAGTAGCAGCTGAGAATATGTACAACTCCATTAAAGACGTTGTTAAAGATGCTGACGGACAGGTTATCATCGGTGAGGTTAACCAGGATGCAACAGCTCAGAACATTCAGCAGCGTGGTACTGGATTCATCAACAAGATGATCGAGCTTCTTCAGGCTGATGGCAAGACTGTAGCAGTAAGCGGTAACGAGTTCTATGTTAACGCAGCAGAGGGTGCTGATGCTGATGCTAAAGACGCAGACGTTGTTATCCAGGTAGCTGTTCCGGCACAGACAACTGTAGAGCTTTGCTCCACAGAGGCTCAGGCAATCCTTTCCCAGGAGAACTGTATCGCAGTATTCGGTTCCAACCAGGTTTCTGCAGAGGGTGTTCTTGCAGCAAATGCTAACCTTAACGTTCTTGGTTCTGACCCGGCAAACGGTGATGTAGTTGGTGTTGGTTTCGATGCTGGTTCTATCATCAAAGCAGCTGTTAAAGATGGCACATTCATTGGTGCTGTTACACAGTCTCCTCTTATGATGGGATACTATGCAATCTACGCTCTGACAGCAGCAGCAAACGGCCAGAAGCTTGAGGATGTTCCTACAGAGGGTTACTGGTATGATGCAACAAATATGGAAGACGAGAATATCGCACCTAACCTTTATGACTAATCAAATCATATAATTGATAAGATCGTGAAGTTATAATGAACGCGGATTGCGTTCACGGACGTATGAAATAAGAGATCCGCTGGCTGATTCAGTCAGCGGATTTTTTAAACAAATAATGTAGTAGTTCATAAATAATCGCTGTATTATTGGCAAATAAAGACACTTTTTTTGACAAAAGAGGTTCTTATCACCGGAAGGATCCTGATGTATGATAAATACAACATCAGATATGAAAGTGATCAGAAGCTTACATATTGAGGAGGATTTAAAAATGGCAACATATTATTTAGCAGTAGATATCGGAGCATCCAGTGGACGTCACATTCTGGGACATATGGAAAACGGAAAAATGATCCTGGAAGAAATCTATCGTTTTGAGAACGGCATGGTTAAGAAGGATGGAGAGCTCTGCTGGGAGTTTGACCGCCTTTTCAACGAGATCGTAAATGGTCTTAAGAAATGTAAAGAGATCGGCAAGATCCCGGTAAGCATGGGTGTTGATACCTGGGGTGTTGACTTCGTGCTTCTAGACAAGGATGACAAGGTTCTTGGCAACACGGTAGGCTACCGTGATCATCGTACAGAGGGAATGGACGAGGAAGTTTATAAGACAATTTCCCTGAAGGATCTGTATGCAAGAACCGGTATCCAGAAAGCAATCTACAATACAGTATATCAGCTGATGGCAGTGAAGAAGAAACATCCTGAGTATCTGGAGCAGGCTGAGACACTTCTTCATGTACCGGACTACTTCCATTTTCTTCTTACAGGCGAAAAAACTTGCGAGTACACAGAGGCAACCACAGGACAGCTTGTATGCCCGACAACCAAGGACTGGGATTATGAGCTGATCGATATGCTGGGATATCCAAGAAAGATATTCCAGAAGCTGATCATGCCTAGCACAAGCATCGGACATTTAACAGACGCAGTGAAGGAAGCAGTTGGCTTTGATCTTGAGGTTGTAGCACCGGCTACACATGATACAGGGTCTGCAGTTCTGGCTGTGCCTGCAAATGATGACGATTTCATTTATATCAGTTCCGGAACATGGTCTCTGATGGGAATCGAGAGAAAAGAAGCAGACTGCTCTGAGAAGAGCTGTGAGATGAACTTCACAAACGAGGGTGGATATGCAGGACGTTTCCGTTATCTGAAGAACATCATGGGTCTCTGGATGATCCAGTCTGTACGTCATGAGTTTGATGATGCGTACAGCTTTGCACAGATCTGCGAGATGGCTGAGGAGGCAAAAGACTTCCCGTCAAGAGTAAACGCAAACGATGAGTGCTTCCTTTCTCCTGAGAACATGACAAAAGAGGTTCAGGACTACTGCCGCAGAACAGGACAGCAGGTTCCGGAAACTCTTGGCGAGATTGCAACCGTTATCTATACAAGCCTTGCAGATTGCTACGCTAAGATCGCAAAAGAAATCGAGGAGATGACAGGAAGAACCTACAGCCGTATCCATATCGTAGGCGGTGGTTCCAATGCAGGATACTTAAATGAGCTGACTGCAAAAGCTACAAAGAAAGAAATCCATGCAGGCCCTGGTGAGGCTACTGCAATCGGTAATATCACAGCACAGATGCTGAAGGCCGAGGAGTTTAAAACGATCGAGGAGGCTCGTACAACCATCCATGAGTCCTTCGGTATCAAAGTATACAAAGCATAAATAAAAATAACTGGAGGTTTTATTATGTTAGTTAACACAAAGGCAAAAGTTGGTGTATTTTCAATTGCTTTAGGCGCATATCTTCCGCAGTTCCCGTCACTGGTGCCGGAATTTGAGGCACAGTACGACGCATTCAAGAAAACGATCCCGGATACAGTAGAGATCGTTGACGGCGGAATGGTGACAACAAAAGAGCAGGCAATGGTGGCAGGAGATAAGTTCCGTGCAGCAGATGTTGACCTTGTATTTCTTCAGATGCTGACATACGCAACATCCTACAACATGCTTCCGGCGATCCGTGATCTGGATGTTCCGGTTGTTCTTGTAAACGTTCAGAAGATCAAAGCGCTGGATTATGAGCACACTGACATTGCCTCCTGGCTGGGTGAAGGCTATGCATGCGGTGCTGTAGGCGAGGCAGTTGCTGACCTTGAGAGAGCAGGCAAGAGACATGCGGTTATCACAGGCGTTGTAGAAGGCGGAGATCCTGCAGTTCAGGCTGAGATCGAAGACTGGTGCAAGGCTGCTCAGGTAAGAAGAAGATTCCGTGAGACTAACATTGCGCAGATCGGAAGACCATATCCGGGTATGATGGATCTGTATATTGATGAGACAAACCTCTATAACAGAATGTTCCTCTACACAAAACAGTTCGACTGGGAGAAGATGTGGGCGATCGCTGATGATATTACAGATGAGGAGGCAATCCGGGCAAAAGCACAGGATATCCTTGATACATTCGATATTGAGGGCGGCGGCACCATTGAGAAAGTATGGGATATGGCCAAATACGTTGTTGCTTTTGAAAAATGGGTAAAGGACGAACATCTTGGAATGATCGCTTCCCATTACGACGGATTTGCACAGGGTAAAGCAGGTGTCCTTGACAGTATGCTGATCCCGGCATTCTCCATGCTGATCAAACAGGGTACAGCATGCGCTGTTGAAGGTGATATGAAAGTTGCTATGGCAATGAGTATTCTCAAGACAATTTCCGGTACAGGCCAGCTTTCTGAAATGTACTCCATCGACTTCAATGATGATATCTGCATCATCGGACATTCCGGAAGTGGAGATGCTGATATTTCTGATAAGAAACCTACCATGAAAATCGTTCCGGTATTCCACGGCAAAACAGGCGGCGGATACCTGACACAGTTCTATCCATATACAGGTCCGGTTACCTATCTTGCAATCACACAGGATGGCGACGGACACTTCAAATTTGTTGTTGCAGAAGGTGTAAACGAAGATGGACCGATCCTTTCCTTCGGTGATACCAACATGAGAACACGTTTCACATGCGGTGCAAGAGAATTCGTAAATCGCTGGAGCGAAGCCGGCCCGACACATCACATGGCAGCTGCAACAGGAAGACATATTGACACAATTCTGAAGGTTGCCAAGATCTTCAACATACCGGTTGATATCGTTACAAGATAAGAGTTGCCTACCATTTTATTACACATATTCATATTCAAAAAGGAGATCGCTTTTTAAGCGGTCTCCTTTTTTGCAGGTATTCGTATTTCGACTTCTGTGCCGCGGCCGGGCTCGCTGGAATAAGTAAGTCCGTAGTCTGGTCCGTACAGAATCTGAAGACGACGGTGCGTATTGTAAATTGCAATGTTTGTTCCTCCGGAAGTACTGTTCCCGCTGCCGGACAAAATAGTCGGGAGTTTTTCAGGAGTAATTCCGACACCATCATCGGAAATAAGAAGAACAATGTCATTGCCTTCCATCCAGCCGGTGAGGACAATGGTTCCTGATTTATCATCTGTTTCAAGGATTCCGTGAAGAACGGAGTTTTCGATGATCGGCTGAAGTGTCAGTTTCGGAATGCTGTATTCCAGAAGTTCATCCGGAATATCCGAAATAAAGGAAATGCTGTCATGGTAACGCATGTTCTGAATCAACAGATAGATTGAGACATGTTCTGTTTCTTTGGCAATGGTACTCATGCTTTGCTTGCGGCTAAGTGTCAGCTTATAAAAACGTGACAGGCTCTGAACCGCATTGGAAACTTCGTCGGTGCGCCCCTGCTGTGCGAGCCAGTTGATCATATCCATTGTATTGTAAAGAAAATGTGGATTGATCTGAGCCTGCAGTGAGTGAAACTCTGCAATACGAAGCTCCTCGGCAGATTTTGCCTGTTCTTCCATCAGCTGATCCATTTTTCGTGTCATATAGTTGTATGTATCAATCAGATCACCGATTTCATCATGATAGACGGGGCTTGCCATCGGACTTAACGTGCCTTTTCGTACTTTGCTCATTTGATGGATGACGGAAGAAATACGGTTTGTGATCGATCGCGCCATAAAATGGGCCAGGAACAGGGCACAGATCAGAAATACGAGATACATAAGTACATACTGGACCATAATCCCATTACTCTGTGCGATCAGCGGACCGGACGGAAGAACTGTCACCATAAACCATCCTGGCTGTTTGATATTGTAAAATCCGGCATAAACCTTTGTGTCAAGAATATCACGCTCGATAAAATTGTTGGAAGACATAAAAGAGTCTTCGATTGTCTCGTAGTTCAGCAGATAAATTCCGGAAAGGGATTCATCAGAAGAAGCAACAACCGCATTTCGTTCATTGATGATATAGGAAACACTTCCATCAATCGGGAGGTTGTCTTTCAGCATATTGCGCAGGTGGCTGGACGAAGTGTATAAGGCTATGTATGCCTGCCGCGCTTCTCCCTGATAATAAAAAGTTGTGGAAGTGATATATGCCATATCCCCGTAGCTTTTCTTTTCTCGTTCGCCCAGATAAAATTCCGGACAGAAAAGAGAACTCTGCTGGGTACCCTGAAAGATACCGTACCAGTAAGTGCCGCGGGCTTTGCTCATCGGAGAAAAATAATCTTTTGTCAGATCATCGGTGAAAAGTCGTACGGACTGCGGCGGAAAGTCCATATAGATCTGGATTCCGGTGATAAGATCAGAAGAAACGAGATCTTTGGCATATTCCTGAAAGTCTTTGGCGGAATCTGTTTCAAGGAACATCTGAAACGGGGAATTGACCGGCTGATGGAACAATGTCTGGAAAAATTTCTGCTCCTCAATTCCATCATGTGCATCGATAACTTTCTGTACAATCTCTTCCACATAAGGTGCGGTCTGGGCACTGGTGTCCTGTTCCTGTTGGATCGTATAAGAGACAACCATGTCGTATAGTCTGCCGTAAAAGAAACCTGCCATCATAATGACCGGGATTGTGGCGGTAATCATCAGAACCAGTGTGAATTTGGAGCTGAGCTTCATGTCACCATAAGCCAGCCGGATTCTTTGTAAAAATTTCATTGTGTATTCCGCTCCCTGTATTCAGAAGGTGAAAATCCGCTGTATTTCTTGAAACTTTTGCCGAAATAGTTGCCGTCGCTGTAGCCGACCCGGGAAGAGATATCAGAGATTTTGAACCGGGCATCTTTGAGAAGCTGCTTTGCTTTTTCCATGCGGTATTCTGTCAGGTACTGGTTCAGAGTCTGACCAGTCTCACTCTTAAAAAAGGTACACACATAAGAAGTAGACAGGAAGACGTGTTCGCTGATATCTTTGACGGAAAGCGTCTCATGCATATAATTCTGACTGATATAATCTTTGATCAGAAAGATGGTTGGATTTTCCTGTGAGGAAGATTCTGCCTTGCGGAAAAACTCAGAAGTTTTATCCACGAGTGTCTGATGCAATTCAGGGAAAGTGAAACAGTCGTCAATTGTTTCAGCAATGCTTTCCACATTACCGGAACCTGCAATTTTTTGCTGATGACGTGCATCTTCCAGACAGAGAAAAAGTTTGTAATACATATCTTTGACCGGATTCTGCAGGAAACGGTGATTTTTAAAAAAGTTCTGATACAGCGTATCCAGAAACTTTTTGGCGCCATCAGCATCCTGACGTGAAAGAATATCCGCAAAGGAACCGGCAGGAGTATCTGCAAACACATTGATCTGTACATCCGGGATATTTTCCAGAGATTCCGATGTCAGGAGGGAATTTTCCGGAAAGAAATATCCGCTCTGCAAAAGGATAACTGCGGAAGTATAAGTCTGGTAGGCTTTTGGCAGTCCATACACGGTATCGCCGACAGCAATAGTATAGCGACCGTATTTTTCAAAATGGCTGCACAGGTATTCTCCGACTGCATGAATCTGGTGGGAAGACGGAGCTTCCTGCGAAAAAAGAAAATAGACCAGATACTGCATTTTCTTTTCGAGATAGATACATTTCGTACGTAATGGTGCAAGGAAGTCAAGAAAATCCTGACAGAAGTCAGCCATCGATGGTATATTGGCTTCCAGAAAAAGATCAGTCTTTACAATGAATGCTGTGAAATAAGTACTGTTGTTCATTGTGATGCCAAGTTCAGAAGTCAGACCTGCGATGGTCTGGCTGTTTGCTCCGTATGGAAGTGTGAGCTGCAGGGCAAGCCGGGAGGCTGTCTCCATGGAGTGCAGTGTTTCTCCGCGGCGGGAATGGACTTTCTGTTGATAAAGCTCCCGGGCATCTCTGATCGCGTCTTCTATTTCGGAAAGACTGAATGGTTTTTCGATGTAGTTGACTGCTTTGAGCTTAATAGCAGCTTTGAGGTATTCTTTGTCAGAGTAGCCGCTCATAAAAATGGCAACACTGTCCGGAAGAAGCTTTTCCAGACGTTCCAGCATGGTGATGCCGTCCATGCGGGGCATGCGGACATCACACAGTATGATCTCCGGTTTGTAAAGTCTGGCAGTTTCCAGTCCGTGTACACCATCATCGGCCTGAATCACCTCATCGATTCCGAGAGATGACCAGTCCAGAGAGGAGATCACGCCGGTACGGGTGAGTTCTTCATCATCTACGATCAGTAATTTCATGGTTTTCTCCTTGATAGTGAAAAAGCTGTTACTGTTGGATCTTTTTTAATATCTGCTCACAGATCTGTGCGGAACATGGTTCATGAATCTCATTAAAAAGCAGATTGACGCGGTCGCGTTCGGTTTTCCAGTGAGAATCCTCTGTGAGAAGGGCATCCAGAAAACTCTGGAAAGTATCTGGTTTTGGGCCGGGAGTGACTTCGTCATAATCGAAATTCATACCACGTCCGTTCAGATATTCTTTCCGGTCATATGGAAGAAAGATCATTGATTTGTCAGTCAGAAGATAATCAATATAAATGCTTGAATAATCCGTGATCAGGCAGTCAAAAATATTGAGGATTCCGGTGACATCCTCTGCCTGTTCGTTCCCGAGGAAACGGATTCTTTTTCCGAGATATGGCGTAGCAGATCCCTGTTCGGCAATGTGTGTACGGATAAAAAGAAGCATCTTATGTTCTTCGAGAAATGCCTCCATCCGGTTCAGGTCAAAATCATCGAACGGGAAAAGCCGTACCTGGCCGTAGTCGCGGAAGGTCGGTGCATAAAGAACCGTTCGCTCAAATTCCGGGAGATCCGGATAAATCCCGGAGAGGATCAAGGCAGGATCATTTGGCTGAAACATGCCGTCGTTTCGCGGCTGTCCCCATACTTTGATAAGATCTTCGGAAATATCAAAACTCTTTGCCATAAGTGGTACAAGCGCATGGGAAGTTGTGAGAACGTACGTATAGTTTTCGGAAAAAATCTTCCGGAAATAGATACGCGACATCTTTTTGAGGTTCGGATCGAGCAGTGCGATCTTTTTCAGCGGTACGCCGTGCCAGAGATTGACGATCAGTCTGTTTTTGCCGAGACCGCTCGCATAGGCAGGGAGTCCGGCAGAAGTAAACCACACACCGGCATTCAGAACATATCGGATCCCGGATGCGCTTTCAGTTTCGATAAAGTACTGGCTGCCGTATTCGGCGGAGAGCTCCGCGCGAAGCTTCGGATCATTGATGACAAATCGCGGTGTGATTTCCGGCAGATTATCTTTTACATATTCAAAAAGATAACGGGAGTTGTAGTTATAATGCCGGTTATCCGTTGAGGAAAAAATCCAGATATGCGGATCCGGTTTCTTGTCTGCCAAGTGCTTCAAAAATTCTGCAAGCACGAGGCTTTTTATTTTACTCATGTCAATGCGCCCTTTCTGAATGTGAAATGTGTATGCAGTCTTTGATCAGAGCTTCGGTCTGAGCGGCTGAAGCTGCATTAATCTTGTCAAAATCAATCTGGATTGGATGCACTTTGCCCTCGGCAAAAAGCTGCATTCCATGAAGGATTCCCTCTTCGGAATTGTCGGTAAGCGTTCCGTGATATTCTGTCATAAAACCATGGCAGCCGTTGACATCGCAGGTCATAAGCGGAAGTCCAAGTGAGGCAGCTTCCATAAGTACGATCGGGCGCCCTTCATAAAAAGAAGAAAGCAGAAACAGGTCGCAGTTTTTCAGAACCGGCATAGGATTCTGCATGGAGTAGATCAAAATAATATGATCAGATGCAGCGAGGCTTTTTGCATGTGCAACAGCATCCTCATAGAGCGTACCAACGCCGCCGATGATGATCAGCCAGGTATCCGGATGTGAAGCCTGGTAGGTGTTGAATGCATTCATCAGACGGACATGGCCTTTTTCCGGAGAATAGCGGCCGATGCTGATAAATTTTGTATCATTGCCTGACAGAACAGTGGAAAGCTGATCGACAGAAACAGTGGATTTTGTTGTTTCCTGAAAAGCAAGTATTTCCTCGCTGCGCTTAATTACACTTTGATAGTCATGACAGTTGTTGACTACGGTAACTCTGGCCGGATCTGCGCCAATGCCATGGATCGTGGAATCGAGAATATCTTCGCTTACAGTAACGATATGGTCATATTTCTGATAAGCTTCTCGAAGAAGATAGATATTCTGGTTTCCTTTTGTGCGGATCTCATCGGCCATATCATTGTGAACCCAGATCGTCCGTCCACATGGTGATTCCTCAAAAAGTGAAGTGATGTAAGCTTCGTAACCATTGTAATGGATCACGGCAGAAAAATCAGTACTGCCGAAATGTTTTTTCCATTCGCGTTGGTAAGCAATATGGATCCGTCTGTTGATAGAATTAGTGTTTGCACCGCGCATTTTGCGCATCAGTGAAAAACCGGTAAGTACATCCATATTCATTTCGCTGGATAATGGATAGATACCAATATGATCCGGAATACGATCCATTCTTTCAGGATGATCTTTGACAGAAATCAGACGGAAAGACAAAAAGTAGTTATATTTTGTAAGATCCAGCTCGTGGAGCATCGCGTACAGTGCACTGGTGATACCGTTCTGATCGAGGTCACCACCGTAGAGCAGGATGTTTTTCTTACCATTTCCGGTATATTTTTTCTGGCGGCAGCAGTCTTCGTGAAGGAATACCTGTCGGCAGATTTTTTCGGCACCGTGCCCATCTTCATAAGAGGCATATTTCTCCATAAATGCTTCATCCGGGGTGCCGCCGTCAGCATGTGCATATGGAATGACTTCGGCAGCATCTTCTGTATAATGGAACGGATAAGTTTCAATGTCTTCATACATTCCGCGGGTGCTTTCGTATTCCGCACGGTCGTAAGCAAAGAAGATGACTTTTTTGCCGGTGTTTGCATAATCATAAAAAACACTGGAATAATCCGTGATCAGTACATCACAGAGATTTAAGCCTTCATAGGTATCCCAGTCAGTCGGGAAAGCGCGGATATGACGGTAACCGTCAAAAGCTTCGGAACCATGAAGGAAAGGATGCAATTTAATAAGAAGAATCTCGTCATCCTTTAACTGGCTGTCCCAGAGAGCGAGATTGGCAGAAAGTGTTTCCATGTATTCCTGACGTTCTACCTGATTAAAAATACCGCGGTAGGTCGGAAAGTAAGTAAGCAGTGTCTTACCGGCGAAACCGGCGCGCTTTTTCATAGAAAGATCAGGTTTATGACGGAAAATATCGTTGCGCGGATAGCCTTCACGAAGTACGGTACCTCTGTACAGACTGTCGAGCATGTAGGCTCCGGACATTTTTTCTTCCATGAAGCGGTTCGGAAAGACAATATAGTCAGAATCCAGAAGGTTACGGAGAACATTTCCCATCGTCACCATCTCCGGACGGTTGTCACGGCCCATTTTTTTGAGAGGGGTACCATGCCAGGTGTTTAGATAGATCTGACCTTCTTTTTTGACAAATCTGCCGGGAAAAGAGGAATCGTTGACCAGATAACCGGCGCGGCTTAAGGCACGGTAATAGGAGACAGATCCTGTATGCACAAAAGAAACTCCCTGAATGGAGTTTTTACGCAGCTTTTCTTTGATTTCGGATTCGGCATTTTTACGTACCGAAAGTATGAGGTTGAAATTTTTGTATGGTTCTCTGGATAACTCCTTTAATAAGGAAAGGATATTACTCTCGAGAGCACCGCCGCTTCTGGATTCAAGAAGAATCATGCGGGGATCAAGAGAATTATTTTCATAAAAGGAGTTATAAAAAGGATACCAGCTTCCGTTTTTTAATTTTTTTTTGACTTTATTGAGAAAGCTCATTTGTCCGGATTCCCTTCAAATTTAATATATTAAATATAACAAAAGCCAAAACTTATGTCAATCTTACACGAAGGCAGGCGGGGGTAACTGGAAAAAATTCACATAGAAACAGTGAAATTTTATACATATGCAGTAAAATTTTGCCTAAAACAGGAAAATATATTACCCTGATTCGAAATATTTTCCTGTTTAGGGTAAAAGATTTTACTGTTATAATAACATCAGATTTAAGAAAAGGGAGGAAAGAGCCGTGTCTGAATATGTTCTTGAACTTAAA
>OLNL01002448.1_pt1 | contig 14180 bp, 14 predicted proteins | sample 1672181 | NCBI WGS metagenome assembly OLNL01 (sample SAMEA3136656, study PRJEB25190) | human gut metagenome | biome: human gut; feature: human-associated habitat; material: faeces | place: Austria | collected 2013
CATAAACATTAAAAAAACAGATATTTAAGTTGTCTTAAATCTTGACATAGTACCAAATTGATAAAATTTCAGAAACCTGCGATACAATTAGATTATTAAATGATTATGTTGATGAAAAGGAGGAATACTAATGTTCGATAGTGATATTCGTATTTATGGTAATCATGCTAAAATATTGAAAAAGTATTCTAAATCAAGAAATCATGATGGACAGGATCAATTTTTGATAAAAAGCTTTGATGGTTCAGAAAGTGAATGTGTATTGTTTGATACAATGATGCAAACTTATTTAGTGTCTTGTGCTCTTGGAATTGCAAATAATAAACAAGTTAAAACAGAAATATCAGGAGATGATTATGCTACTATTTTTATGGATATGGTAAATAAGAGTAGAAATAGCTTAATTAAGTTAGTTCAATTCATGTTATTGATAGAAAATAATGATATGTCTACAGAGGCAAAAGTAAAAAAAGCTTTTAGCGTTCAAAATTCATCTAATAAAGAATTAGAGGAAAAGTTAAAATCATATGCTTGTGGAGGATTGGAAATACTTAATTCTTATTTTTGTGAATGCAAAACTCAGGAAGAGGTTGTAAATGCAATTGAGGATTTAAACAATGAATATTCAGTAACTAATTTGGAAGAAATGGGATAATAAAATGGATGAATTTAAATTATTATTGTTGCAATTGATTAAGGATATTGAGCTACAATCAAAAAAGATTGGGTGTTATGCATATCCAAAGACAATACGATCTATATTAACAGCATCAGAAAAGTCAAAAATTGCGCAGCATTTTAAAGGTAAAAAGTATTATGGTTATGTGGATCATAAAATGTCTTTAACTAAATTATCTGCAATGCTAGATGAATTAGTTGAAGAAGGATATTTAACTACAATGTTGCATAATGATAAAAAACGTTATGTAAGTAAAGATGAAGAATTACCCACATTTGAAGAAATGGGTGAAACTGATTTTGATCTTATAGACTATTTGTTTGCAGAAGATTAGTAAAAATTATAGGAAAAAGTTAATAACCGTGATTTTTGACTTTTTTTGTATATTAAAAACGCAGGGACATATAAAGTTCCTGCGTCTTTGCTTAAATTGAGGTTAAAGCTTTAAAGATTTCATTAGTAACAAAATATTGTGATTCAGCTTCTAACTGATATGAGGTTCTAACTACTAATGTGCCAATTGTGGTATAAGAGCCAGTTTGTAAAAATGAGTTATCAAATTGTTTTAAGTATTCACATCTTTGCTTAGCGTCATTAGTGTTCTTATATATTTCGATACATCCACCACCATTAGTACCTAATTTGACTGGATCTGCATTTTTATCTTCAGTTAACTTGTTGATTGTAAAATATACGGCTCCAGTATAGCCACCATCTTTTCCAAGAAGATTATTAGGATCGTTATCTTGTGTAACAGCTTTTGCTGAATCTATAAAATCACAATCTTTAATTTTAGAGATTATCCAATCTTCTGAAGGATTAATTAAAGAATTAATAATGGTTGAATTGTTCTCTAAAGTAGACTTCATTTGTTTAAGGGTTTTAGTATCAGCTTCTATAGATGATACTTTATTACCTTTTAATAACGAATAGAAGACGGATAGTTTATCTTCTTCTACTGTTGGAATTTTCTTGGCCTTCACAATGAAATTATCAACATTACTTAAATCAGCTTGTTTGGCTAATGCATTATAGTCATCAATAGAATTGTTATATTCACGAATTGAAGTATTATAAGCTTTAGTTAATTCTGTAGCTGTGTTAAGTGAGAATAATTTAGGAGCAATAAAGATTCCTAAACCCAGTAAAATAACAATGAATATTGAGCCAAAGATTTTCTTTCCATTCTTTTTCGGCGCTTTAGGATTTTTTAATCTTTCAAGAATTAGATTAAGTGTCTTTTCACTTGATTTCTGTTTAATAATACCTTCTTCAGAATATAGAGCAAAAGAAATAGAGGATTTATGTGTTTGTGCTGCAATAACAGTTTCATTTTGATTTAAAAAACCAGATTTGATTTTAGCAACACATATAGATTCATCTTCGTCTTCTTCTAGTACAATACCCAAGTAATAGAAGGCTTCTCTTAGTCTATAGAATGAAATATTTGAATAGTCTACTTCTCGAAATAGAATATTATCATATTTAACAATTTTATATTTTGATAATGTGTTGAATAATAATTCTTTGTTCATTCTGTATTAGTGAATGTACACTACATCAACAAATTGATCTTCTAGACTGGTTCTAGTTTCTTCAAATGAAGGTAAATGTACTTTCTTCCTTTCTTTAAGTGTCTCCTCAAAAAGAGGTGTTAATAATTTATTGGCGAATTTTTTTCGGTTTTTACTTTGAAACATATCTTTAAGTACATCATCATTTAGACTTGCCTGCAATTTTGTTGTGATTGAATCTGCTTCCTCTTGGCTAATAACATATTCTTCAGATTTAATTTGAAATTGTTTTGCAAGTATATCTACCATCATTTCTGCATCTTTTTCAAATACTGTGGATAGTAAAGTGGATGCTCCCCATGAACCTGCAATTCCACCAGCCGTTCCTCCGGCGATTGCACCTATTGTTGTGCCAGCACCAGGAACAGCAAGACTTCCTAATGCACCACCTGCCACAGATCCAACTTGTATACCAGCTACACCTCCAAATATAGTGCCTAAATTAATTGCCAACTGACTAGCTGATATTCTTCCATTAAATAAATCAATTACATCTGGAACAGATAGGACTACAAGGGTAACTGCTTGTACTAGCATTTGTTGTTCAAGAAGTGTTTGAACAGCACCTGCAGTTGCTTTTTGTGCTCCACCTCCACATATATCCATAATTGTTTGTCGTGCTTGATCGCCTAAAAGATTTGTTAGTCCACTAGCTGCTGGAGCAAAAATGCTTGGTGCTCCTTTCTTGATTAACTGACTGCTAGCTACATAAATGAGTTCTGTGAAAGCACCAGCTTTAATTGAAGAAAGTGTTGCACTTTTCAAGGAATCTTCAAGAGATTCACCATTGATTGTATTAATAACAAAATCAAGAGTGAATGTAATTCCCATTACGTTTTTAGCAACAACACAACCATTTGCAGCATCATATACTAAAGAATCAATCTTTCCATATTTTGTGATATTGACAGATTGTTCATAAGTTAATGGCCCTTTTTTTACAATGTTAGCTGCTTCAGAAGGATCAGTTACCCCTTCAACTTGGCCTTTTTCAATTCGTTTTGCCATAAATTCAACAGCTTTTTCATATTGATCTTTTGGTACTTCTAATAACATTGGATTTCCTTGGGAATCCATGTAGCGATATTTACCGTTCTCAAAGGCGTCACCTACGCTTTCTGATGCTGTTTTAAAATACTTATCTTGAATTTGTGTGATTGATAAATCTTTGTTTATGATGATTCTATCAGTTCCATTTGGTGCATTATCTCCACCAACTACTTTAGTATTTATCCCTTTGAAGCCTTCATATAAAGTATTTGCATTTTCAGCGGCAAACCCGTTTCCTCCGGGCCGTAAAAATCTTCTTTCATCAAAAAGTTTGGCGTTTGATTTGGCAAAGCTATATAAATAACCACCCAACTCACCAAGAGTAAAATCTTCTGTTTCTTCATTAGCTATTACATCTTCTTTGGCATTTACTGTATAAATATTAGGAATTACCAAACATATAGATAAGAAGAAAACTATTATTCTTTTCATTTTTATAGCGTCCTTATCTTCGCTTATTAAATTTTTTTCTTAACAACATTTATAACAACATCCATACCTTTTCCTGCAACTTCTTTAGCCAATAAACCGCCTTTTTTTTCTGCTACCTTTGCTGCTGGAACAACGACTGCAGCTGCGAAAGCTTTTCCACCTTTTTTAGCTAGAGCTACTGCTTTATCATGTCTATCTTGACGATTTGCTTCACATTCTCTGCAATATTCGTGTTCAGGTTGTGTTTCATCTAATGGCTTATAACATTTATGTGTTTTGCATACATAAATTAATTTTGTACCACATTCTGGACAATAGTTGATTTTAGAATTGAATTTTTTATTTTTGTAAGTTTTGCATAGTTCGTTAGGACATGCTTTTTTTCTTGAATCCATGTTATTTCTCCTCCGTACCTATGAATAAGGTATTATTTCTTAATTGCGTTTGTATTTTTTTACATTGCATTAGTGATTTTGCTCTTTTCTCCCAGATACCATTGATTAACTTATCATCTCTTGGATCACATTCAATCAAAAAGCCCTTATTAGGTTTAATGACTGCATCTATAAATCTTTGATATTCAGTGCAAACCATCATCATGGAAGATAATTGATTGTTATCAAAATAGATCATGGCCTTTAAACTGATAATTCTATTAATTGTTTGATAACATTCATGTATGTTTTGCATCTTTTCTACTAATACGTCATGTTTTTTCTTTTTGGATTTTAGAAACTCAGGCGATTTTAGATAATAAATATCAGCTTTAAATTCTTGGATGATTTGTGCCTGAGCATCATTGAGTGATTTTAAAGATTGAGCAATCAGTACATTTTTAAGTGAATCATCTGAAGCTTGAAGTGCTTCTAGATATAGGGCTAATCCACTATAATACAAACCAACACGATCATTGTGTAAGTCTAAAAGAACATTGTGTAAACACGCTTCAACATTTTCTAATGTATCAACAATTTCATTTAATACATCAGTAATCATATCTAGTTGACTCGCAAAAATTAGATCACTATCTTTAATGTCTTCTTTGATGTTTAACTTCTTACCATATCGATTGTTTTCATCTCTTAGTTGAGCATATAGCTTACCATCTTTGCCTTTATCGAATTTTAGTAACCCTTGTTTATACTGTTCTTTCATTTCATCTGATAAATCAACAATAAACTTTACATCATCATCTTCTTCTTGGCTTATTGATTCAAAAATATGATTCATCAATTTATTGGCTTCATTATTTTTCTTAGAAATCAATGCTTTGAAAGTTGAATACTTGAATTGTTCATCGTATAAGTTTAAAAGGGTCTCATCAAATAAATCTTGATTATGGTTAAAATATGACATAATAAGTCCCTCGATTCATGCTATAAGACCATTATATACTAAGAAAGTAGAGAACGCTTTTCAAAAAGAACTTTATATGTAATAAATCTTATTTAATTGCTTGGAAGATTTTTTTATGCCTTTACATAAAAAAATAAAAGGACCGGAATGGGCCCGGTCCAGAAATGGGAATGTTGAGAAAGTTAATTGAAAGGGTTAGAGTCTTAACTTAATCAACACACTCATAGTATAACATGGTTTTATGGGAAAAGAAAGCACTTTGTTATCGAATGTATACTTTAAATAATTAGTTTAAATTTACTATGCAAGTACTTACAAACTGTTGCATTATTCCTTTAGGAAGAGTAGGAAAAAAAATGAAAGTTCAAAAGTGTATTTGTTTAGGGAACAGTCTCATCTTGGTCGTGTGATTGTGTCACTCATAAGAAACATGTGAGTGAAATTACAGAGTTGACGTCAGAAGAAAGAGCTGTTTATATAAAGTAGCTTGTGCTGTGCATAAAATCTTCAATCCAGATAAAGTCAATTATGGGGCTTATGGCGATACGGGTCATCATCTTCATTACCATTTAGTTTCTAAATATAAGGATGGATATGAATGGGGCGATGTATTCGCTATGAATCCTGGTGAAAAAACGTTGTCGGATGAAGAATATCAGGACATGGTTAAAAAATATCGTGCTGTTTTTTTCTATTGTTCACTATGATCTTTTCTAAATTGAATAGGTGAAATGCCCGTTGCTTTTTTGAAGGCTTGGGCAAAATAGGATTGGCTTGTAAATCCTATGATGAGGGATATTTCTGAGATTTGAAGATTGGTTGTAGAAAGTAGAACTTTAGCTTCTTGAATACGCTTTTGAATCATGTAGTTAATGGGAGAGATTCCCTTATATTGTTTAAAGGCATGTACAATGTGATATTTATTTAAGAAAGTGAGTTCACTTAAAGTGTCTAGTGTAATATCTTCTTTAAAGTGAGCATCTATATATTTTTCAATATAGACACAGTCTTTGTTGGCTTTATTAACGGGTGAAGATTTTAAACTAATGTTGGCCCTACGCATCAGGTTGATCAGTAATACTTCTAATAAGTTTTGGCATAAGGATTGATATTCAGCATCTCTAGCCTTAACTTCCATTAGAATGGTTTTTAGATAGAATAATACTTCGTGTTTGTATTCATAATAGTTGGCAATGCTACATCCTTTTTCTTCGTCCTCTTCTTTTGAAAAGAAGGTGACGCCTTCAATTCCCATAACAATGTATTCGAAGTTGATATTTTCAATACCACGCTCGGTATGTGAGATAAGTGGATTGACAATAACGAGATCGTCTTCTTTTACGGGATAGTTTTTGTTGTCTAAACTTAAAAGTCCATGGCCTTTTGTCACATAGAATATTTCTGTATATAAATGGGTATGTAGGGTGGAATTCCATTCGTGATCGAACTTGGATTCAGTTATATATAGTAGTTTTGGTCGGGCTTTATTGAAGTCAACTTGGTCAATTTGAAAGCGTTGTGTACTCATAAAAACACCTCTTTTTGTATTATTATATATTGTTTTCTATTGTTTATCAATTTTGTTGTCAAAATTACTAAATCACAATATATCTAAAATATAGAGCTATATTTTTATGATAAAGCGCTTTCAAATAAGCTATACTAGGCATGTCAAAAGAGGTTCATACGAATTTATGAGGAGGTAAAGTATGAAAAAAATTATAACTGCTGGGTTATCATTTGCGATGGCAGCATCTATGTTAGCAGGATGTTCTAGCAAACCAGCTGAAAATTCTGATTCTGGAGATAAGCGAGTATTAAAATTTGATTCTTTCTCTGGTGGTAATGGTGAAGAAGTATTCACAAAATTGGCTAAGGCTTTTGAAAAGGCAAATCCGGATGTAGATGTTCAATTGCGTTTTGAAAAAGAATTGCCTGATGTATTGAATAAAGAAAATGCGAAGGGTGAATATTCGGATGTTGTTTACTATAACTTAGGTCAGCCTTCTGGATATACTGAAACTCAATTAAATACTCATGAAGTATTGGATATTTCAGATGTAGTTGAAGAAGTTGGTATGGATGAAAACTACGCAAATAGTAGTATCGTACAATATTATGGTGATGGAAAATCTTATTTGATGCCACTTAAGACAACTCCAGCTGGATTCTTCTATAATACTGAATTGGTTGGAGAAGGAAAGAAATATGAACTTCCAACAACTTGGGAAGAATTCTGGGCTTTAGGTGATCAAGCTAAGAAAGATGGTATCGCATTATTTACTTATCCAACAAATGGTTATTTTGACAACACATTAAATGCATTGTTGAAAGAAACTGGTGGAGAAGAATTATTAACGAATGTATTAAATTATGACAAGGATGCTTGGAATACAGATGGTGCTAAACAAACTATCGATATTTTAGCTAAATTAGTAAGTCCTGATTATTTATATTCTGATACAGTCTCAAATGCGAATGCGAAAGATGGTTTCACAATGAACCAACAGGCTGTCATTGATGGAAAAGCATTATTCATGCCTAATGGTGACTGGGTAGTGAATGAAATGGCAGATACAACGCCTGAAGATTATCACTGGGGATTACTTCCTTTGCCTGCATTAGAAAAAGATGGTGAACGTTTCGTTGGTTCTATGACTGAACAAGTATGGATTCCTGCTCAAGCTAAAAACGTAGATGATGCGAAAGCATTCTTGAAGTTTATCTATTCGGATGAAGGAATTAAGATCATGGCTGAAGGTGGAAATATTGTTCCAAGTGCAAATATGTCAGACACAATTGCAGCTATGGAAGATGGATATACAAAAGAATTCTTCTCTGTATATGACACTGCTTCTGCTGCATTAGGTGCATTTGCTCCTTACAACACAGATAACTTACCAGACTTTGACCGTGCTGCAACCGTATTTGGTTCAATTGACTCTTTAGCTACTGGTGAATTAACTGCAAAAGATTACCAAAGCAAATTAGCAGATGCTTGGGTTAAATTATCTAAAAACAAAGCTGTAACTGAATAATTAAACTGAAAGCGATGAGCAAATTGTTGCTCGTCGCTTTTTAAGAGATGGGAGGTAAACTCATGAATAAAAAGAAAGCACAAAATCGTTTCGTATTTGCGTGTCTTGCACCAGCCGTTATTCTAGTCGTCATTTTTATGGTGATTCCAACGATTGATGTATTTAAGACAGCATTCTTTAAAAAGAGCAATTTCGTTAGTGATGCCACTTTTGCCGAGTTCTTCAACTTTAAGGTTCTTTTTAATGACATGCGTTTTATTGAGGCTATGCAAAATACAATCTTGTATGTTGTATTGATCACGATCATCACTTTGGTGTTGGCCGTATTGTTTGCGACATTATTAACTCGTGAAGAGTTTGTTGGAAAAAACTTCTTCCGTGTTATTTTCTACATTCCAAATATTTTGAGTATTGTTGTTATTGCGGGTATTTTCTCAGCTATTTATCAACCTACGAATGGTATTTTAAATACATTCTTCGGTATGATTGGACTTTCGTCTTTACAACAACAATGGATGGGAAATCCAGATGTTATTAACTATTCTATAATTGGTGCCCTTGTATGGCAGGCCATTGGTTATTATATGGTTATGTATATGTCGAGTATGTCGAGTATTCCAGAAAACCTATATGAGGCAGCAAGCCTTGAGGGGGCTAGTAAAGTCAGACAGTTCTTTATGATTACTTTACCTTTGATTTGGGATAACATTCGTACAACTTTAACTTTCTTCGTAATTTCTACAATCAACTTATCATTTATGTTCGTTCAATTGACAAGTGAGGGAAATCTAGGAAGTGAAGTGGCATTGAACTATATGTACAACAATGCGTTCGCTGGTAAATACGGATTTGGTATGGCCGTTGGAGTATGTATCTTCGTATTCTCATTTGCCTTATCCGCCATCATAAATAAGGTCACTGAACGTGATATATTACAGTATTAGGAGGATGAGATATGAAGAAACGTAATTTTCCTTTATACAAGATCTTTGTTTACGTGGCACTGATCACATTAGCTATTTCGATTATTGTACCCATCGCATGGGTATTCCTTGCATCTTTAAAATCGCAATTGGAATTGGTGAGTGGAAATCCATTTGATCTTCCAAAACAAATATTGTGGTCAAACTTTGCGGATGCCTTTGTGAAGGCAAGAATGGGTGATTATTTAATAAATACAATCATTGTAACAGCACTATCATTAGTCATTCTATTGGTGGTGGCTCTTCCTGCATCGTATGTTTTGGCACGATTTGATTTTGTGGGAAAGAAATTCTTTAATGGACTTTTCATGGCTGGACTTTTCGTAAATGTGAACTATATTGTTTTGCCAATTTTCTTAATGTTATTTAATGCAGATATTAAGCTTGGATTTGACTTTTTCTTAAATAATAAGTTCTGGCTTTCTGTCGTGTATGCGGCAACAGCCTTACCTTTCACAATCTATTTGTTGACGGGTTATTTCAAAACGTTGCCTAAGGCGTATGAAGAGGCGGCTCGCATTGATGGTTGTGGCTATTTTAAGACCATGACAAAGATTATGATTCCCATGGCAAGACCAAGTATTATTACGGTTGTCCTATTTCAATTCTTGGCTTTCTGGAATGAATATATTATCGCATTTACTTTTATGGATAAAGAAAATGCTACGTTGGCCGTTGGTGTTAAATACTTAATGGCGGATGCGAAGTCACAGGCAAACTTTGGTGTCATGTATGCTGGGTTGGTAATTGTTATGATTCCAACGTTAGTTCTTTATATTTGTGTTCAAAAGAAGATTACACAGGGCATGAGTATTGGTGGAATGAAAGAGTAAGGTGTCTAATATGAGAGATGAAAATAAAGGAATGAACATAATTATGATCGTATTATTCTTTGTGTTCTTAGGTATGATTATTTGGGCACAGAAGACGGTAAGTGTTCGTAATCTAATGATTGAAATCGTTGGATTGACAGGCTTACTAACATTATTGTTTCTATACAATCGAAAACATAAATAGGAGGAAGAAGTATGGCAGAATTATCATTGCAGCATGTTGATAAAATATATGACAACAATGTTCAGGCTGTATTTGACTTTAATTTAGAAGTGAAAGATAAAGAGTTTATTGTGTTTGTAGGACCAAGTGGATGTGGTAAATCTACAACACTTCGCATGATTGCTGGTTTGGAAGAGATTAGTGCCGGTGATTTCTATATTGATGGAAAAAGAATGAATGATGTGGAACCAAAAGATCGTGATATTGCGATGGTATTCCAGTCTTATGCATTATACCCTCATATGAGTGTATATGAGAATATGGCCTTTGGCTTGAAATTACGTAAGTATAGTAAGGAAGAAATTGATAAGCGCGTACATGAAGCGGCTCGTATTTTAGAGATTGAACCTTATTTGGATCGTAAGCCAAAAGCTTTATCAGGCGGTCAAAGACAGCGTGTTGCCTTGGGTCGTGCTATCGTTCGTAATGCGAAGGTATTCTTAATGGATGAGCCACTATCAAACTTGGATGCGAAATTGCGTGTACAAATGCGTTCGGAAATCATTCAGCTTCACGAACGTATTGGAGCTACTACCATTTATGTAACACACGATCAAACCGAAGCCATGACTATGGCTGATCGTATTGTTGTGATGAAGGGTGGATATATCCAGCAGATTGGTACACCAAAAGAAATATATAATAATCCGGCAAACTTATTCGTAGCTGGATTCTTGGGTGCGCCTGCAACAAACTTTGTGAAGGGTACGTATACAAATGGTTTCTTCCATGTAAAGGACATGAAGATTGAAATTCCTTTGATGTATAGAGAAAAACTTTCTAGCTACGAAGGAAAAGAAGTTATCATGGGTATTCGTCCAGAAGATTTACATGGTGAGGGAATTGTCGCTGATACATATCCGAGTGCTAACTTTGATTTTGAAATTGAAGTGGCCGAATTATTGGGCCATGAATATATTTTGCATGGTGATTTAAATGGACAAAAAATGTGTGCCAAAGTAAATTCTCGTTTGGAACCAGAAGCACATTCAACAATTAAATTAACAATGGACTTATCAAAAGTACATTTCTTTGATATGGAAACTGAAAATAGAATTGACTAGTTTGGGAGAAAATAAAATGATTGAAACAGGCAGAGTAACTGTACCGACAGATGTTGATGTAATTGATGCAACAATTGAGATTATTAATCGATGGAAAGCCGATGCCATCCGTGACTGTGACGGAACGGATATGCCAGAAGAATTGCGTAAGATGGATATTAAGCAATATGCGACTTACTATACGACAAGAAAAGATAATGAGTGGGCCAAGGCAAATCCAGATGAAATCCAACAGATGTATTTGATGAGCGATTTTGTGACCGCAAAGTCAACCGAATTAAAAATTCAAATCATGCAGCATTTCTATAAAGATCAATTAAAGCCAAACACAAAAGACAATCACAGATGGTGGGAAGTTATTGATCGTACGACGGATGAAGTCATCACAAATTGGGATTATGATGAAGAAACGGGTGAAGTGATTATTCATGATACAATTCCGTATCATGCGTATACGGTAAGCTTCTTGGCATTTGTGATTTGGGATCCTGTACATATGTATAATGCTTTAACGAATGATTGGCAGGGTGAAGAACATCAAATGACTTTTGACGTTCGACAACCTAAAACACAAAAGTATGTATTGGATAAATTTAGAAAATTCTGTGAAGAAAGAGATGATGTAGACGTTGTTCGTTTTACAACGTTCTTCCACCAATTCACTCTTCAATTTGATGAATTTGCACGCGAAAAATTTGTAGACTGGTTTGGATATAGTGCTTCTGTATCTCCATATATTTTGGAACAGTTTGAAAAAGAAGTGGGCTATCCATTTAGAGCGGAATATATTATCAACAAAGGATTTAATAACTCAACTTTCTGTGTTCCAACTAAGGAATATCGTGATTTCATGGATTTCCAACAGCGTGAAGTAAGTAAATTAGCAAAGAAATTTGTGGATATTTGTCATGAATATGGAAAAGAAGCCATGATGTTTTTAGGGGATCACTGGATTGGTACAGAGCCATTTGGTAAATATTTTGAATCCATTGGATTGGATGCGGTTGTAGGATCGGTTGGTTCTGGTACAACACTTCGTTTAATTTCCGATATTAAGGGTGTTAAGTATACAGAAGGAAGATTTTTACCATACTTCTTCCCAGATGTTTTCCATGAAAATGGAGATCCATTAAAAGAAGCTAAGGTCAACTGGGTAACAGCTCGTAGAGCTATTTTACGTAGTCCAGTCGATCGTATTGGTTATGGTGGATATTTAAAATTGGCATTGGATTTCCCTGAATTCATTGATTATATTGAAAAGGTATGTGACGAATTCCGTACGCTATATTCTCATGTAAATCAACAAGTTCCATTAAACTTATTAAAAGTGGGTGTAATTAATAGTTGGGGAGAACTTCGTCGTTGGGGAACACACTTGGTTCACCATGCCATTTGGTACAAACAAATCTATTCATATACAGGTGTAATGGAGGCGTTGAGTGGTTTCCCATTTGATGTTCATTTCATTAGTTTTGATGATATTCGTAAAGATCCAACCATCTTAGATGATATGGACGTTGTGATGAACATTGGTTCTGCATACACAAGCTTTAGTGGTGGAGCTGAATTTGATGAACCAGTGATTACAGCTCTTCGTCGTTATGTAGACCAGGGCGGTGGATTTATCGGTGTTGGTGAGCCAACAGCAATCAACCGCAACGGTAAATTCTTCACTTTATACGATGTATTAGGTGTGGATAAAGAATTAGGTTTCACAATGCACACAGACAAATACAATTGGAAAGTACATCCAAACCACTTCATAACAGAACAATTAGAACATGAAGATTGGGGAGAATGTGTAAATGATGTATATGCTCTTCCTGAAACCGAAATCTTGGCTGAAAAAGATCTACATGTCAATTTGGCTGTAAATGAGTATGGAAAAGGTCGCGGTGTGTATATGAATGGTCTTCCATTTAGTTTTGAAAACGTAAGACTATTGTATCGTGCAATCTTCTTTGCAGCACACAAAGAAGAAGAAATGAAACGCTGGTATTCCGACAACTACAATGTGGATATCAACGTATATCCTTCTACAAATAGTTTCTGTGTTGTCAATAATACATATGAACCACAGACAACTACCGTGTATAAGGGTGATGGAACAAGTTTCGAAGTTGAATTGGATGCTTGTGAAATCAAATGGTTTGAAATTTAAGAATCAGTCAATCAAAATCAGAACGAGCCAGCTGGTTTTGAAAAGCTTTGGAGCAGAATATATCTGCTCCATTTTTTTATTTATGACTTGCATCATATAATTTTTGAATGTCACTAGGAAGCTTGTCTGGAAGCATAGCTTGAAGGTATTCTTCTGTACCATCCTCCATAGCTTTTGAGTAGTACCAACATTTAAATTCTAATAAAGATAGTGTTTCTTGAAGACTTTTGATTTCAGCTTCTACAGCCTCTTTTCGAGCCTCAAACAACTCTTTTCTCTTTTCAAAACTTGCACTTCCTTCAGAAACCCAACTAAAGAATTGATTGATTTCTTTAATGCCAAGACCAGATTTCTTTAAACACTCAATGAGGTGTAAAGCTTCAATTTCATAAATTAAATCCTTTCCTTTGCCATAGGCGGAAACCCACTACCTTTAGGTGGTGGGAGGAGCCTTGTGAACCTTTAGCCATTAACCCTGACTCTCAATATACTTTTGTATAGTTGCTGACGATACTTCTCCAATACTGCATGCAAAGTATCCGTCTGACCAAAATATCCTTTTCTTCCAATATTGTTTAGACAGAAACGAACCATACTTTTGCCATAGGTAATATGTTGTTTCTTGTTTTACAATCTTAACAATGTCACAAACCCTATCAGTCGTATCATAACTTATTAAGAAATGTATGTGGTCTTTGTCTGTCTCCATAGCAATTATCTCGTAGCCATGAATATTGGCTATATCAAAAATCTTTTGCTTAACATCGTCAGCAATAGAACCTTTTAG
>OLNL01002458.1_pt1 | contig 14127 bp, 5 predicted proteins | sample 1672181 | NCBI WGS metagenome assembly OLNL01 (sample SAMEA3136656, study PRJEB25190) | human gut metagenome | biome: human gut; feature: human-associated habitat; material: faeces | place: Austria | collected 2013
TAGGTAACAAAAAATGCCGTATTTATGCGGCTTGTGGCGTTTCGCAAACGCCTATTATCAAATAAGAAAAAGAGGAGCGTAAGCTTCTCTTTTTTTTGAAAAAAAGTGAATTCGAATTCACTTTTTTCTCACATTATCCCCGACAACCCTGACGGGGATCCAAACTCCGGCGGGAGAAAGGAGATTATATGTCACAGCTGAAAATCAAAGAGAAGAAAAACCACTTTGCCTTTCTGGGAAACTTCATCACTATCCTGATCCTTGTGGTGGCGATCGGAGTATGTGCCTATGCAGGGGGGAACCTGTATAAGATATTCAGTGAATATAAGGCTGGAACGGATGAGTATGCAAAGATATCCGACATGGTAGTGACGGAAAAAAAGGCAGATGTGAAAGACGAAACATGGGTGGACAAAGAAACAAAGAAAAAGGTCTGGACTGCTCCCATAGAGGTCGACTGTAAAAAACTGGCGCAGATCAATCCGGATTTTGTCGGCTGGCTGTATGTGGAAGCACTTCAGGATATCAGCTACCCGATGGTGCATTACAAGGATAATGATTTCTATCTGCACCGGACTTTTGAGAAGCAGGATAATTTTGCAGGGACTATTTTTACTGACTGTCAGAACAAAAGGAACCTGGGAGACAGCAATACCATCATTTATGGACATAACATGAAAAATGGTTCCATGTTCGGACAGCTGAAACAGTTCAAGCAGCCGGAGACCATCCAGAAAAGCAAATACATCTGGATACTGACTCCGGATGAGGTATGCAAGTATGAGATCTTTTCCTGTTATACGGCAGAAGTGGGTTCCGATACGTATACCCTGATCAAAGGGCCCGGCAAGGGACTGGTCGAATATGCCGAAAAGATGCAGGCAAAGGACACCCTGGGGCTTACAAGACGGGAATTTGATGTAAAGGACAAGGTCATCACCTTAAGTACCTGTACGGGCAACGAAGCAACCAGATATGTGGTACAGGCAGTCAAAATCGAACCATGATTTTTCATTTCCTCCTGTTTTTTTTCACTTTCTTTGTAATTTGAAACGCGAAAGGAGAAAAAATTATGTTTGAAGAAATGAAAGAAGAACTCAGGGATATCTTAGATGTACCGGAAGGAGAAGCCTTGCTGCCGGAGCTTGCAAAAACCGTGGCTTGTTCAGCAGTCATTGGAGGAGGTTTTATGGCGATCTATGTATTGTTCGCCATCCTCCTTTGAGAGGCAGGACTTCTGCAAACATGCAGGACTTTTGTCCTGCTTTTTTTATTTTCCATTTTGATATTCATATTTCTTTTTGAAACTTATAATACGAAAGGAGAAAGGTCATCATGGATGAAAAAAGCAGAATTCAGGCAGCAACAATCTTACAGGGTATCGTTAAGGGGTATATGAACCCTGTAAGGCATATGTCCGCGGATGATGAAAACTATGAAAAGTGGATGCGGCTCGTGGAAAGGATGGATCAGGAATATGCAAAAGATCCGTTCTTTGAGCAGGTAATGGTATCCCTTACCGCGGAGGGTTATCTTCCGGGAGGAGAAGCAGGGCTTGGATATAAGCCGGCAAGGAATCTCCTTGACCAGTGGCAGATCGAGGATGTGATACAGGAATTTTACAACTCTATCCTGGAAAGAAAGGTAAACGGTATCCGTTATTCCCTAAAAGGTTTTTGGGATAAATATACCGGCTCCGGTGTGGTTTTTTCTGAAAACTTGATAAAAGCATACCGTCAGGCGTACTGCCAGGCGGCATGATGGCTTTGGCCAGTGTTTTTACACTGGCCTTTTCTTTTTTTCTTTTTTTGTCATTTTAGCTTTGCGCATGACCAGCGCAGAGGATCCGCAATAAAAATATAAAAAAAAGGAGGGCAGGATAATGTCTGTTTGTGCGGATGCAAACAAAATCCTGCATAATGGTTATGAAGAAAAGATATGTAAATGCTCTTCTTCTCGGCATGAGTCTCTGTGTAGCCGCTCCCGGTACAGCAGTCAGTGCATCAGAAATACCGGCCCAGGAGAGTGCCGTAGAGGACACCAGAGACGCAGAACTCGAAGCAATCATGAGGGAGGCAGAAGCTGCGGCTGCAGGAGCGGACGGGACAGAGGAATCCGGTTCTGATGGATCAGCCACAAAAGAGACAAAGTATGCGGCAAAACTGACCGAAGTGGTAGAAATCCTGGAACAGAAGGTATCCGCCGGAGGCAGTGCCATGTCCAAAGAGGATGTTTCCATCTTAAAGAGCTTCTTTGAGAGTATTTCCCCGGAAGATAATTTTGCCACTGTTTCGGATTTCCTTTCCTTTGTACTGTCCTCTTACAGTGACCAGGGGATTGACGGGGATGACTCCCATGTGATCAAACCATCCTTGGATAAGGTAAAGGAGATCACCGGTGCCTTTGTTTCCGTATACGGGGAAACTGATGTGATCGCCGGTGTCAAAGGATATGTCCAGGATAAGCTGGGAGATCTGTCCTTATCCGAAGAGGAGATCAAAAAGATCACTGATCTTGACAGTATTGATTCCATTTTCGATGCGGCTAAAGATTATCTCCAGAAAGCAGAGGGAGACGGCGATGGTTCCGATGGCGACAACAGCGGAGACAACAGCGGAGATAATAACGGCTCCGATGGGGACAACAGCGGAGACAACAACGGGGATAACAATGGAGGCAATTCCGGTGATAATAGTGGAGATAACAGCGGAGATACAGACGAGGCACTGAAGGAAGCCACTGAAGATGCCATCAAAGAGATCGAATCTATCGACATCAGTTCCCTGACCGGTGAAAGAAAAGAAGCTGCAGAAAAATACCTTGCAGAAGTAAAGGAAAAGATCATAAACGCTTCCTCTGCCGAGGATATCGAGGTCCTTTCCGCGGAAGCTTCTGCCACACTGGAAAGTCTTCTCGCACAGGAAACCATAGAAAGCCAGAGGACAGCTGCAAAAGAAGCATTAAAGGAATTCTTTGATGGTGCGAAATTTGAGACCGATGAATTAAAGGCAGTAGCACAGGAGATCTATGATTCTGCTATGGAAGCCATCGGCCAGGCTGACAGTATTGAAAAGATCAATGACGAACTGGATTCCGCAAAAGAGGACATCCAGAACGTGATCGACCAGAAAGACGGGGTTCTTAATACCTTAAAAGAAAATGCAAAGAAAAACATTGACGAAGCAAGGGATGCGATCCAGACGGAAAGCCAACTCCCGAATGAGGTCGTAGCCATGGCAAAGGAGCAGATCGATGCAGCTGATTCTGCTAAGACCATCCAGTCCATAAAGACGGTTTCCAAGGAGATCCTTGCAAACATGAAGTCCGCCCTTGACGAAAAGTCAAAATCTTCCGTTTCGGATACCATCAGCAGCTTGAGGGGGATCTCCCTTAACAAGGATGATCCGGATCTGTTAGCATATATGGCAGAAAAAGCCTCCGCAGCAGAATATGCCGATGCATGCACCCTTATGGAGGCCGCTGTGGAGTATGTATCCTTAAGTGATGCAGACTTTAAGGATGTGCTGGTGGATGATATGAAGGATGTCCTTGCCGACGCAAAAGAAGATAAGACAGAGGATGCCCAGAAGATCTTTGATGAAGCGGTGTCATCCATGAAAGATGTTTCCCGTCTGAACACATATAAGGTATATGAGAATGCCATGACAGAACTTGGCAAACTGAAAGCAACAGATGAAGTTTCCGCAGCAAAGAAAGAAGCAGAAGCAAGCCTTGACAAACTGGTGGAAGGGATCACGGATAAGACCGTCAAAGCAAAAGCAGAGGAGATCGTAGCAAAAGCAAAAGAAAGCCTCAAAGATGCCAAGACTGTTGAGGAGGTCAATAAGATCGTTGAAGATGCCGCCGGTAAGGTGGAGAAAGTCAAGAAAGAAGCCAGCGATGCAGAAAAGCTTGAGAAGAAAAAGAAAACCTATCAGGCAAAACTGGATAACCTGGTCAAGAACGTTACTGATTCCGAGTTAAAGACTACCTTATCCAAGATCGTTGATTCTGCAAAGGCAGATATCTCCAATGCCACGTCAGAAGAACAGATGAATGAGATCCTTACAAAGGCAAAGAATGATATCAAGAATACAACCGTGGAATACAGCAAAAACAAGGCCCTTGCCACAAAGAAGGCACAGCTGATCGAAAAACTGACTTCACTGGTAGACGGAAAGTCCTTAAGTTCCGAAGCCCTTAATATCATCAGCCAGGCCAAGACTGACATCATGGATGCATCCACATCCGAGGATGCGGTTTCCATTTACAACACTGCGGTAGCAAGCTTTAAGGAAACTTATGTCAATGACCTCCATACCTCCTATAAGGAGAAACTGGATGCCCTGGCACCGGATGCCTCCTCTACACTGGATGATACCACAAAGACAAAGATCAACGACACCATCACAAAGGCAAAAGAAAACATCGATAAGACTTCAAGTGAGGATGCGATGAAACAGATCTATGACCAGGCAGAGAAATCCGTTTCCCTGTTAAAGGAGAACTCATCTTCCCTTGACAAAGTAAAAGAGGATGCCATCAACGAGCTGAAGAACTACACTACCCTGAACACAGAGAGTGTACAGAAGGTTATTTCCGCTTATACAAACAAGATCCAGAGTGCCACCTCTGAAGACCAGGTTAAGCAGTATCTGTCTGATGCAAAAGGACTGTTAGACAAGCTGAATGCAGCCGCAGGCATCACATCTTCCACTGACCAGAACGATGGAACATCCACAAGCTCCACAGCATCAGGAACCGATGTACAGAGTGCATCCAAGAAGGGTGACGACACCCCGACAAGTTCCGTAAAAACAGGTGATGAGAATGGATTCAATATCATTGCCAGTGTTGCAGCCCTGATCGTTGGTATCGGTGCGGTAGGTGCCCTGATCTACATGAAATTCTTCAAGAAGAAGTAAGCTTTCCTGCCCTGCGGGGGCAGGGAGTCGGGCTCCTTTGGACAGGCTGGCAGAAATCCGCCGAAGGTCGATCTGCCTTCGGCTTTTTTCGTGTCAGGGAAAAATTTTCCATAATCCTGTTAAGTTACAAAAAAAAGGAGAGAAAAATGAAGAAAAACATAGAACAGGAAAAAGCCATCGCACAGCTGGAGGGACCGGTCATTTTGATCAGCTGTCCGGGAAGTGGAAAGACAACCACGCTGCTGCGGAGGATCAACCACATGCTTGAGGTGGGTATCCCGCCGGAAAAGATCTTAATGATCACATTTACAAAAGCTGCCGCACAGGAGATGTCCGTAAAATTTAAAAAGAAGTTTGGTGAACCCAACGGGATCACATTTTCCACCATACATGCCCTGTGCCTTAAGATCCTGATGACTTATGGCGGCCTGTCCGCGGAGAATATCATCAAGACCTCAGACCAGTGGAAGTTTTTACTGGAAACGGCAAGGAAATGCCAGAGTGTATGTGACCCGGCAAAGGCAGCCGGAAACTTCCAGATGCTCTACAGTGCGGCCATGAACAACCGTATGTCCCCTTCAGAAGTAAATCCAAAGGATATAAAAGGGATCTCCAGAAAAGACTTCCTTTTTATGTCAGAAGAATACCGCAGGATGAAGGAAAGGACCGGGTACATTGATTTTGATGACATGCTAGTAAAGGCATATGAACTGATGACCGGGAACCCGCAAGTGCTCAGGCAGTTAAGAGAGCGATGGGATTACATTCAGGTAGATGAGTACCAGGATGTCAATTACCTGCAGCGTGACCTTGTATACCTGCTGGCAGGAGAGAAAAAGAACCTCTGCGTGGCCGGTGATGATGACCAGAGCATATACCGTTTCCGCGGAGCAAGACCGGAGATCATGCTTAATTTCCCAAAAGATTTCCCGCAGGCTCATGTTTTTTGTATCAGTACGAATTACCGCAGTTATCCGGCTATTATCGGATGTGCAGGAAAGCTGATCGGATTCAACAAGAACCGTTATGAAAAACAGTTTTTAAGCGGTCAGACCGGGGATGCGAAGATACGCGTGATCGGAGAGGAGAGCCCTGCTCATCAGATGAAGGACGTTGCCGGGGATGTAAAAAGCTGCGGATATGCCTTTAATGAAAGTGCTGTTCTCTACCGGAACAATCGTCAGGCAGAACAGGTTGCTGAAAAATTCAGTGAAGAGGGTATCCCGTATTATTGTACAGAGGCTATCCCGGATTCTTATGAACACTGGATCTGGTATGATATTTTAGCATATTACCGGTTGTCAAGGGGGATTGCAGCACCCGGGGATTTTAAAAGGATCGCGGACCGCCCAAACCGGTATATGCGCCTGATCCTGCATGAAGCAGGAGGGGAACAGGAAGCAGATCTTTTAGAAGCAGCCAGCCGGAAATATACGGACTGGAGAAGGGACAACGCAAGGAAAATAATTCGGAAATACTTTTATGATATCCGGGAAATGGGGAAGAAAAGCCCAAGGCAGTTTCTTGACTACCTGTTAAAAGACGTTGGATATGAAAAATATCTCAGGGAGTATGCAGAGAGCCTGCAGCAGGACTTTGACGAGATGAAGCACATGCTTTCCATATACCAGAGGGATTCACAGAAGTTCCACACCATGCCTGCGAATACTTGTTATAGCTGGTATAAAAACAATGCCGGTATGATCTCTGGTAATTATTTTGAGTATACTGCAGAGTCTTTGATTAATCCTGAACCAAACGATCCTTCAATCGAGAAAGTAGTAGTCCAGAAGGGCGGTTCTTACGATGATGCATACAAAGCTGCATCCCCGGGAGATGCCTTTGAGATCAACGATTATGATGATTACGATTATCTGATCAAAACAGCAGGTCCGGGAGCTGAAACAGATTCCTACGAGATCGTGGATACTCTGGAAGACTGTTTGACAATTGATGATACTCATCATATCACTATTACTGATAAGGATGGCACGAACGTGTCCAATGACTTTAATCTCTCGATTAAAGGTCAGACTATTACCGCTTCTGCAAAAGCTGACTATATGAAGTCCAGTGACTTCAAGAAAGCTGATCAGGAGTTTATGGTTCGCCTTACCGTGCACAGGATCAAGACAAAAGATGTTTATACCTTTATGGAACCATGGATCACAAATGATCCGGAGAACACAGGATATACCTTCTATGTTCCGAATGCGTCTACAGTACGGTATCGTGTCAAAGATGATAAGGAAACAACACAGCTGGATTCTGAGCCATGCTGGGTAACCGATGAGATCAAGTCTAAATTGACAGTGGAAAAAGATGCGAAATATGATGACTGGAAAGTTGGAGATGAAGTATCTTACTCTGTTGAGGTGACTCAGACAAAACAGGATGGATATGCAACAAATGTTGTCGTAAAAGATACTGATATCCCTTCAAGCCTGAAACTGGTGAACAATGGATGGGAAGTATCCGGACCGAACAGCGGAACCATTCCTTCAATGTCTTCTACTGAAGAGGGAAATGGATGGATCCTGACATGTCCGTTACTGCAGTACAATGAGTCCATCAAGATCACATTCAAATGCATCGCAACAGCGGATTCTAATGGACAGGACTGGATCAATACTGTAACAGCTGAGGCAGATAACTTTACGGATGATGACGGCAGCAGCATTACTGCTTCCGACAGCGCAGAAGTATGGGTAAACAGCCCGGTTCTTACTGTTGATAAGGTAGCTGACCGTTATGAGTATGAAGTAGGCGATACTGTGAATTATACAGTAAGCGTAAAGAATACTGCAGACTATACGATCGGACAGAATGTGGAAGTTTCCGATATTGATATTCCAGAGGGACTGGAGCTTCAGGGTGACCCGACGATCGAGATGGGTGGCGAAGATACATCTATCGGATGGCCGGTTGTAGATGGAACAACAACCATTGCAACAGAAGAGAGAGACAACAATGTGGAAGTCACAAGTGATGGAAACAGCTGGACAATCAATGCGAAATACCTTACATCCAAACAGCCTCTGAATATTACATTCAGCTGTATTGCAACAAAAGCAGCAAACGGTGTGGAAAGCCAGAACGTTGTATCTGCAACAGCAGACAATTTCTTAAGCCTTGATGAAAATCAGGAACCGCAGACCGCACAGGATGATGCAGAAGTTTATGTAAACACCGCTTACTTTGACATCGAGAAAACATCCGATGCATACGAATGGCAGGTAGGTGATCATGTACCGTTCAATATCACAGTCAAGAACGTGAATGACGAGGGTACACAGGATCTTGCCGATGACGAAAAATATGCAGACGTTGATGAAGGTGAGAAAGAGAAGATCGGTGCCGCAGGCAAAACAGTGGCACGTAACGTGATCATCACTGATAAAGACATCCCTGCAGGATTCAAACTTGATTTTGATTCTGTAGATGTACAGACAGGTGATACATCCAAATCCGTAGAGGATGAGATCGATGAACAGTTAGCAGCTCTTGATAATGATACAGAACAGTCCATGACAGAAGATGAGATCCTTGCAAATGCAGGCATTGACCTGGATGAGGACGGAACAGATTCTGATGGTGATACAGACCTTGATCTTCCAGAACTGAACGGAGATCAGGATGGAACTGGTGATTCAGGAGATATAGATCTTCCGGATGGAACTGATCCAGAAGAACATGAACCGACTCCTGCTGAGGAAATGACTGTTACAGGAATCCCGGACAGCTTTGACGACCATGTAGCCGGAACAGCAGATAAGACAAATGACGTGGATGAATCCTTATGGAATGAAACCGTCACAACTCCTATCACAAAAGAACTGACACAGGTTGGAAACGGCTGGGAATTAAAGATCAGCAATCTTCCGGCAGGAAATGATGTAAATATCAGATTTACCTGCGAAGCACTGGAAGCCGGAAACGGAGCAGAAGGTGTAAACGTTGGTACTGTATCCGCAACAAACGGTATTGAGAAATCAGATGATGCTGAGGCATATATCAACACTGCTGCTTTATCTATTGATAAACAGATGGTAAATAAGTATGCTGCAGGCGGAGAAGAGGATGCTCAGGACGGACGTGAAGGATATGAGTTCCGCGTTGGTGATGATGTTGAATACAAACTGGTAGTTAACAACAACCAGAAAGGTTCCATTGCCAGAAACGTAGTAATTTCCGATACAACCATTCCTGTAGGTATGGAACTGGATGAGAGCAGTATTACTGTTGAAGGTGTTCCGGAAACATATGTGAACCCGGTAGCTGGAACAGATGATCCTGCAAACCAGTTAGATCCTGACCATTACAATGAGACATCCGTAGAACCAGTCAACTACAATGTTGAGCGTGTAAACGGTGGCTTCCAGGTTACTATTGATAACCTTCCTTGTACAACAGGCGATACTCTTAACAACGTGACAACACCGGTTGTTATCACATATCACTGCACACCAGGTTCTATCTTAAACGGATATGAAGTTATCAATACAGGAAAAGCTGCTGCTGATAATGCAAGTGAAGTAAAAGATTCTGAGAGAATCTGGATCAACAGTCCAGAACTCAAGGTGATCAAAGATTCCGACCGTTATGAATATATGGTTGGTGACACTGTCACATATCAGGTAGACGTAACTCAGGAACAGGCAGGATGCCTTGCAAGAGACATTACGATCACTGATGTTATCGACACTGAAGGAGTAAAACTCCAGAAGAATTCCATCGTCCTGATCGACGAAGACGGTAACAAGATCGAGCCGGAAAGTGTTGAAGTAAATGGCAACACATTTACTGTAAACACAGGACGCAACCTGATCAACAATAAGTCCGGATATACCACTGTTGATATGTCCAAGGCTGATGATGAGAAGGGTGACTCCGGATACTTCCAGAACGGTGAATACAACCCGTTAGGAATTGACAAAGAATCCAAACTGACACTTGAATATGCCGTAGAGATCACAGATGAGGATCTTGCAGGACAGAGTATCCATAACACCGTAACTGCCAACTCCAAGGAAAATATCCCTGTAGAGGATGAGCATGAGGTTCTTGTTTACGGACCAGCCCTTGACATTGTTAAGGAATCCGATAAAGTAGAATATCAGGTCGGTGAAAAGGCTCAGTACAAACTGACAATCCGTGAACTTCGCGACAATATCACTGCAAAACAGGTAGTTGTTACCGATACATTCGAAAAGGAAGGCATGAAGATCTCCAAGATCAATGTCCGCCTGAACGGAGAGAAACTTGACGGTGCTGAGATCGAGCAGACAGCAGACAATGCATTCGTGATCAATACAGGAGCAGACCTGACAATCGAAGATAAGCTGGAAGTATTCTATACAGTAGTCTTCACAGATCCATCCCTTCATGATCAGGATATCGTAAACGTTGCAACTGCAAAAGGTGAGAATACTGAGGAAGAGAGACAGGACAACTGTGTCCACATCGTGGATGAGACTCCTGGACTCCAGATCAAGAAATCATCTGATAAGACATCCTACAAAGTAGGAGAAACCGGTCATTATACCGTAGTTGTTTCCAATACAGAAAAAGGCACAACTGCACGTAACGTGATTATCAAGGACGCACTTCAGGTAGAGGGAGCTAAGATCGTTGACGGATCCATCAAGATCTACAATGATGCAGGCAAACTCATGGATGATGCAGAGATCGAGCATTCCGATACGGATTATGCGATCGCAACAGGTCATGACCTGGAATACAAAGAACAGTTTACTGTAAATTATGATGTTCTGTTTGAGGCTGAGACTCTTGCTGGTAAAGACATCCTTAATGTTGCCAGAGCTACATGTGACAACTTAAGAGTGGAAACCAAAACACCAAGTCCGATTAAACTGGCTAATGGTCTTGAAGTTTACAAATCCGCAGATCCTGCAACAGGTTCCGTGGTTAAGAACGGAGATACCATCAATTATTCCATCAATGTTAAGAACACATCCAACGATGACATGAAGAATGTCCTTGTAAAGGATATGATCCCAGAATATACGGAATATGCTTCCAGTGAAGAGCAGGACGGTGTGATCACAGGCACCAGAACTCTTAATGACAAGCTTTATGCTACATTTGTAATCGAATCCCTTTCGGCTGGAGAGGAGAAAACCGTTTCCTTTGCTGTAACTGTAACAGATGCACCGCAGGAAGCAATGATCCTCAATGTAGCCCAGGTTCGTGTAACCAAGTTTGCACTGGATGACCAGACAGACAATACATGGACACATGAAGCATTCAGAAATACAAATGAAACAGTACACTATACTGATACCAGATGGGTCAAAGACCAGAATGTTGTATATATCGACGGTGGAAAGCTTTCCATTGAAAAATCATCTGACAAGATGAACTATTCTGTAGGCGAGACTGGACATTACACAGTTTCCGTTAAACAGAAAGTGGAAGGTGCAGTTGCAAGAAATGTTGTTGTAGCTGATAAACTGCAGAAGAAGGGTGCTTACATCCAGAAAGATTCCATCAAGGCATACATCCTCAGAGAGGGAGCAGAAGAACCGGAAGAGATCGAGGATGTACAGCTCGTAGCGAAAGACTTCGAGTATACCCTGTATACAAATACAAACCTGAAATACGGTGAAGAGATCCTTGTGAAATACGATGTTCTCTTCAAGGATGCAGAACTTGAGGGACAGCAGATCAAGAATGTCGCCCTGACAAAAGATGATTCTACTGTACCGGGTGATGAGCCAACTGATACAAACAGAGTAACTGTCGGTGATGCAGGACTGATCATTGCGAAGTCCAGTGACAAGACAAAATACAAAGTTGGGGATGTTGGTAAATACACTCTGAAAGTTACTGCTGCTGACCAGTCAAGAACTATCAAGAATGTAGTTGTCAAAGATGTTATGAAACAGAAGGGCGCACACCTGGTAACAGGAACTGTTCGCACCTACTACGATAACGAAGAGCTGAAAGTTGATGTTCAGGAAAAGGATAACGGATTTGTTGTTGAGACAAAACATGACCTTTCCGGAACACATGCGATCTATGTAACATATGATGTTGTATTCGAGGAGGCATCCTTAGACGGAAGAGATGTAACAAACATCGCTACCACATGGGGTGACAATACGAACCCATCTGATGATGAGCATACCGTTCATGTAGGAGATGGTGATACACCGGATACTCCGGATAAACCGGATACACCGGACACACCAAATACTCCGGATAAACCTGGCGTTGGCGGAATGACTATCACAAAGACAGCTAACAAGAACGAAGTCTCTGTTGGAGACGTTGTATCCTATACACTGTCAGCAACTGTTAATTCCGGTAAGGAAACAGCTAAGAACGTAGTCATCACTGATACCCTGGATGCAGACCTGTTCGAGCATCTTGAGATCGTGAAAGATTCCTTCAGAAGCTATCTGGATGACTCTGAGTTCCATGGTGCAGACTTAAGCATCAGCTCTACAGGATTCACACTGAAATCCGGCAAGGATATGAAGCCTGGACAGGTCATGAAAGTCACATATGATGTTAAGGTAAAAGATGATACCCTGAAAGGCAAGACCTTCAAGAACATCGCTACCGTATCCAGTGACAACATGGACACTGCTAAGGACAAAGAATCCGTAAAAGTTAAAACAGATGATCCTGTTGAAGGCGGAATGACCATCAGCAAGAAGGCAAATCAGTCCAAAGTATCCGTTGGTGATACCGTATCTTACACTCTGGAAGCTAAGGTCAACTCCGGAACAGATACAGCCAAGAACGTAGTGATCAAGGATACTGTTGATTCTGCATATGCAAAATATGTATCTATCGACAGAAGCTCCGTACATTGCTACATTGACAATTCTGAGTTCGCTCCGAAGAGTCTGGATGTAACTGAAAACGGATTTACCGTAACATCCGGAAAAGACTTAAAGCCTGGTCAGGTAATGAAAGTTACTTATGACATGAAGGTTGTTTCCGACAAGCTGAAAGGCAAGTCCATCAAGAACGCAGCGGTAGTAAGCAGTGACAATATGAATCCGGGCAATGACACAGAGATTGTTGAAGTTCCTTCAGATAAACCTGTAACAGGCGGACTGAACCTTACAAAGATCGGTGATCACAGCCAGATCAATGTTGGTGATACTGTAAAATATACTCTGATCGGCAAGACAACTTCTGCAGATACAGCTGTAAATGTAGTGATCAAAGATGCCTTAGATAATAAGGGTGTGATCGATGAGAGCAGCATTAAGGCATATCTGGATGACCAGCTCTTTACACCTAAGAAATTAAGTGTAACAGATGACGGCTTCACAATGGAAACAGGCAAGGATCTTGCTGCAAAACAGATCCTGAAGGTAACTTACAGTGTCAGATTTGCAGACGAAAGTCTTGCAGGAAAGACAGTTAAGAATACCGCAGTGATCTCTTCTGATAACATGGATCCGGTTGATGCTGACCATGGTGTTACTGTAAATCCGAAAGAAGAGGAGAAACCGGCATTATCTATTGATAAGAACGTTAACCTCTCCAGTGCTTCCGTAGGAGATACACTCAGCTATACATTGACTGTAAAAGAGACAGAGAAAGATCAGACAGCGAAGAATGTTGTCGTTCGCGACAATTTTGATACCACAGGTATGAAAGTTGGAGGAATCCAGGCAACATTAGACGGTAAGTCTATCAAGGCAGATGTAACCAAAGCGGATAACGGTTTTGTAGTAAATACAAATACTGATCTTGCATATGGTTCTACCTTAAAGATCACTTACCAGGCGGTTGTTTCTGATTCCAGCCTTGCTGGAAAGATGGTTGGAAATACAGCCATTGCTTCTGCCGACAATGCAGATGATGTAGCTGCAAATGCTGGCGTATCCATCGCAGAGAATCCGTCTCCAAGTGAGACACCTGCTCCAAGCACAACCCCGGCACCGGGAGCTGACAGCAGTGATAATACAACCAACACAGTTGGACCAAAGACAGGACTTGTGAACCATGCAGGCATGTATGCGGGAATCGGTCTTGGAATCGTGGCAGTAGCCGCAATCGCAGTTTTCGTCATGAGACGGAAAAAGAAATAAGCAGTAATTCTGCTGGAGGGAGATCAGCCTGAAAAGGCTGGTCTTTCTTTTTGTATGAAAAATATTATTTTTCATATTAATTTTAAGCCCGGAAACCACACACCCTTGGGTATGTGGAGGAAGGG
>OLNL01002492.1_pt1 | contig 13993 bp, 10 predicted proteins | sample 1672181 | NCBI WGS metagenome assembly OLNL01 (sample SAMEA3136656, study PRJEB25190) | human gut metagenome | biome: human gut; feature: human-associated habitat; material: faeces | place: Austria | collected 2013
TTGCAGCCTATACCGTTATCCTCTGTTTCTCCCTGTTCAAATCCGGCGCACTGGCAAAATCTATATTCAACGCCCACTAAGGGCAGAAAGGAGGTTTTTTCTTGGCGTATGTACCTGTACCCAAAGACTTATCCAAAGTCAAAACAAAAGTCGCTTTCAATCTGACAAAGCGGCAAATCCTTTGTTTTTCAGTGGCACTTCTTATGGGACTGCCACTTTTCTTTTTGTTCAAAGACAGCGCAGGGACGAGCCTTGCGGCAATGGCAATGATTGTCGTCATGCTTCCCTGCTTTTTGGTTGCCATGTATGAAAAGCATGGGCAGCCCCTTGAAGTGGTTGTAAAGAACATCATTCAGACAAAATTGACCCGCCCCAAAGTGCGACCGTATCAGACGGAAAACCTGTATGCACTCTTGGAGAAACAGCGGGCATTAGAAAAGGAGGTATCAGCGATTGTCAAAAGGACAGACAAAAAAGACGCGGGAAGCCGCAGGAAACAGGCGTAAGCTGACCCGCGCGGAAAAGAAACAGATAGCGGCGGTTATCCGGCAGGCAAAGGGGGACGGCAAAGCCCACACCGCACAGCAGACCATTCCCTACCTTGCCATGTACCCGGACGGTATCTGCAAAGTGGCACAGCGGAAATATTCAAAGAGCATTGCCTTTGAGGACATCAACTATCAGCTTGCACAGGCAGACGATAAGACCGCCATTTTTGAAAACTGGTGCGATTTTCTCAACTACTTTGACGCAAGCGTGAACGTGCAGCTTTCTTTCATCAATCAAGGCTCACAGCAGGAACAGGCAGCGCTGGCAATCCATATCCCGCTGCAAAATGACGATTTTAACTCTATCCGCACTGAGTATTCCGATATGCTGAAATCGCAGCTTGCCAAAGGGAACAACGGGCTTGTCAAGCATAAGTACATCACATTTTCCATTGAAGCGGACAATCCGGCGGCAGCAAGGGCGCGGCTTTCCCGTATTGAAACAGACGTACTCAATAATTTTAAGGTGCTTGGGGTATCGGCGCACCCCTTATCCGGCTATGAACGCCTAAAGGTGCTGCATGGGGTATTCCACCCGGCAGGCGAGCCGTTCTCATTCTCTTATGACTGGCTGACCCCGACGGGGCTTACCACAAAGGACTTTATCGCCCCGTCCTCTTTCAAGTTCGGGGAGGGACGCTACTTTGCTATGGGGAAAAAGACGGGGGCGGTATCGTTCCTTGAAATCCTTGCCCCGGAGTTAAACGACCGTATCTTAGCGGATATGTTGGACTTGGAAACAGGCGTTATTGTCAATCTCCACATTAAAAGTATCGACCAGTCGGAAGCAATCAAGACCATTAAGCGCAAAATCACTGACCTTGACAAGATGAAGATTGAGGAACAGAAAAAAGCGGTTAGAAGCGGTTACGATATTGACATAATCCCGTCCGACCTTGCCACCTTTGGAAATGAAGCAAAGAATTTATTGCAGGATTTACAGAGCCGCAACGAGCGAATGTTTCTTCTCACGTTCCTTGTGGTAAACATGACAGACACGAAGCGGAAACTGGAAAATGACATTTTCGCGGCGGCGGGCATTGCACAGAAATACAACTGCGCCCTGACCCGTCTTGACTATCAGCAGGAAGCGGGGCTGATGTCCTCTATCCCTTTGGGGGAGAACCTTATCCCGATACAACGGGGACTTACCACATCAAGCACCGCTATTTTTATCCCGTTCATCACGCAGGAGCTATTTCAGACCGGGTCTGCCCTGTATTATGGGCTGAACGCTTTAAGCAACAACATGATACTCTGCGACCGCAAGCAGCTTAAAAACCCGAATGGGCTTATCTTGGGAACACCGGGCAGCGGAAAATCCTTTGCGGCAAAGCGGGAAATCACAAACGCCTTTCTCATTACTGACGATGATATTTTTATCTGCGACCCGGAAGCCGAGTATTTTGCCCTTGTCAAGCGGCTTGGCGGGCAAGTGATACGCTTATCCCCGACCGGGAAAGGCATGGACGGCAAGCCCCAGTATGTGAACCCTATGGATATGAACCTTAATTACAGCGAGGACGACAGCCCCCTTGCACTGAAAAGTGATTTTATCCTGTCCCTCTGCGAGCTTGTCATTGGCGGCAAGGAGGGTTTGCAGCCCGTTGATAAGACCGTCATTGACCGCGCCGTAAGGAATGTGTACCGGGACTACCTTGCTGACCCCGACCCGGCAAAAATGCCTATCTTGGGCGACCTTTACGACGAGCTGTTAAAACAGCCGGAGCCGGAAGCTGCCCGCATTGCAGCGGCATTGGAGCTGTATGTTTCCGGCAGTCTTAACGTATTCAACCACAGAACGAATGTGGAGCTTTCTAACCGCCTTGTCTGCTTTGACATTAAGCAGCTTGGGAAGCAGCTCAAAAAGTTAGGTATGCTCATTGTGCAAGACCAGATATGGAACCGCGTTACCATTAACCGGGCAGAAAAGAAATCTACCCGCTACTATATGGACGAATTTCACTTGCTCTTAAAAGAGGAACAGACCGCCGCTTACAGTGTGGAGATTTGGAAGCGTTTTAGAAAATGGGGAGGCATACCCACAGCTATCACGCAGAACATTAAGGACTTGCTTGCTTCCCGCGAGGTGGAAAATATCTTTGAAAACTCTGATTTTGTCCTCATGCTCAATCAGGCACAGGGCGACCGGGCTATCCTTGCAAAGCAGTTAAATATCAGCCCACAGCAGATGAAGTATGTAACCCACACCGAAGCAGGCGAGGGACTTATCTTTTATGGGAATGTGGTGCTTCCCTTTGTAGACCATTTCCCGAAAGATACCGAGCTTTACCGCATTATGACGACGAAGCCGGAGGAAGTGAGCAGCCTATGAAACAGTTAAAACCACGCGATAAAATCACGCAGAAAATGACCCGCGACGGTGCGGTGGAAATCAATGAAACACAGCAGACTGCCGAGCGTATCAGCAGCCGGGAAGCAGACAGCGACTTTTCACAGCCGGACACCGCTACCGCAGAGCGTGTCATGGAACACCTTGACGCAGCCCATACCCGAAAGGCAAGCAAAAAGGCAGTCAAGAAAGCACAGGAAGCGGCTGTTTTGCGTACTTCCACCTCACGCTTGCAGTTTACCGACGAGGAACGGGAAACGCCAAAACTGCAACCCTACATCAAAAAATCGGAAAAAGCAGCCGACAAACTGGACGCAGCAAAGGCAGCTCTCCCGAAGCAGAAGAAACTTGTAAAAGAGCGCACCTTTGAGGAAACCGCCGGAAAGGCAAAGACCCGTTTACGCTTTGAAGAACAGGAAAAGCCGATACCCGGCGGCAAAGCCCACAGTAACCCGTTATCCCGCCCCGCGCAGGAAGCGGGTATTTTTGTTCACAACAAAATCCACAGTGTCGAGAAAGACAATTCCGGCGTGGAGGGCGCGCACAAATCGGAGGAACTTGCCGAGCGCGGCGCAAGGTACGGGACAAGAAAATTAAAACAGGGCTACCGCAGCCATAAGCTGAAACCCTACCGGGAAGCGGCAAAGGCAGAACAGGCAGCGTTTAAGGCAAACGTCAATTTTCAGTATCACAAAGCCTTGCAGGAGAACCCGCAGCTTACAAGCAATCCCTTTTCACGGTTCATGCAGAAACAGAAAATCAAACGCCAGTATGCAAAAACCGTAAAGAAAAGCGGCGCAGCCACCGCCAAAGCTGCCGCCGGAGCGTCCCAAACAGCAGCAAAGAAAGCGGCTGCCTTTGCAGGACGACACCCGGCAGGCGTGATAATCGCTATCGCCGCGCTGCTTCTGTTCATCATGGTATCCGTAGGGCTTTCCTCTTGTGGGGCAATGTTTTCCGGCAGCATGAACAGCGTGTTAGGGACTTCCTACACGTCCGAGGACAGCGACCTTGTGGCAACGGAACAGAGCTATGCTGCAATGGAAAATGAACTGCAAAGTGAGATTGACGCTATCGAAAGCACCCACAGCGGCTATGATGAATACCGCTATGACCTTGATACTATCGGGCATAACCCCCACGAATTAGCGTCGTACTTGACTGCCCTTTTGCAGAGTTACACCCCGCAGAGCGCACAGGCAGAGCTAAAACGGCTGTTCGGCTTACAGTACACCTTGACGCTGACGGAAGAAATCGAGATACGCACCACCACCGACGAGGAGGGCAACGAGGAAGAATACGAATACCGTATCTTAAATGTGAAACTGACAAACAAGCCGATTGCTTCCCTTGCGGAAGAACTGCTGAACCCACAGCAGTTTGAAATGTTCAAGGTGTACTTACAGACACAGGGCAACAAACCGTTGATTTTTGGCGGCGGCTCTCCCGACGGAAGCCCGTCCGAGGATTTAAGCGGCGTGGAGTTTGTAAACGGCACACGTCCCGGAAACCCGGAGCTTATGGAGCTTGCAAAACAGCAGGTCGGAAACGTGGGCGGCTACCCTTACTGGTCTTGGTACGGCTTTAACAGCCGCGTGGAATGGTGCGCCTGCTTTGTGTCATGGTGCTACAATCAAGCCGGAAAAAGCGAACCCCGCTTTGCGGGCTGCGAATGGCAGGGCGTTCCTTGGTTCCAGTCAAGGGGACAATGGGGCGCACGCGGCTATGAGAATATCGCACCGGGCGACGCTATCTTTTTCGACTGGGATTTAGACGGCGTTGCCGACCATGTGGGGCTTGTGCTTGGCAGGGACGGAAGCCGCGTCTATACCGTTGAGGGCAATTCCGGCGACGCCTGCAAGATTAAAAGCTATGACCTCAACTATCAATGTATCAAAGGCTACGGGCTGATGAACTGGTAAGCAGCCCCGAAAAGAAAGGAGAATTTATTTTATGGCAAACAACAAAATCGACCGTATCAATAAGGAAATCGCAAAGACCCGCGAGAAAATCACAGAGTATCAGAACAAGTTAAAAGGACTGGAAGCGCAGAAAACCGAAGCGGAAAACCTTGAAATCGTGCAGCTTGTACGCGCTATGCGTCTGACCCCGCAGGAACTGAACGCTATGCTGTCCGGCGGCGGTATTCCCGGCATGAACGCCGCACCCGCTACCGAAGCGGCAGACTACGAAGAACAGGAGGACAATGCAGATGAAAAATAAACTCAAACAGACCATGACTGCCCTTTGTGCCGCCCTTATCCTTATGGGCGGTTTTTCTGTCCCTGCCTATGCACAGGGAACAGCCGCAGAGCCACCCACAGAGGACGCGACCAACGACAGCAATGTAGTGGTGGAAGAACCGGAAACGCCGCCCCTTACCCCAAAGGGCAACGCAACACTGGTGGACGATTTCGGCGGCAATAAGCAGCTTATCACTGTTACCACCAAAGGCGGCAACTACTTTTATATCCTCATTGACCGGGCAGCCGAGGGGGAACAGACCGTACATTTCCTTAATCAAGTGGACGAAGCCGACCTTATGGCACTGACCGAAACCGGGGAAGCCACGAAAAAGCCGGAAGTCTGCAACTGTACGGAAAAATGCGAAGTCGGAAAGGTAAATACGTCCTGCCCGGTATGTGCAACTACTCTGCCAGGCTGCACAGGCAAGGAACCCACGCCAACACCCACCGAGCAGCCGGAAGAACCCAAAGAAAAAGACGGCAATCCCGGCGCGGTGCTTGCCTTAGTCCTCTTTGTGCTGCTTGGTGGCGGCGCGGCGTTCTACTACTTTAAGTTTGTAAAACCGAAGCATAACGTGAAAGGAAGCACCGACCTTGAAGATTTTGACTTTGAGGATTACGACGAGGACGAGCCGGAAGCAGATACCGGGGAAGTTTCCAAAGAGGAAGAAACGGAGGACGAGGAAGTATGACCCTGTTTACCGACAATCCCTTTGAAAAGATGATGATACAGAAGCCGGACTATGGCAAACGGGAAAAATCCCCGCCGGAGCTTTCTTCCCCACGCTGCGCGGGCTGCCCTTACAAGGGGCAGTCCCCTTGTGTGGGGTACTGTATGAGAAAACTGGAAAACAAACGACAGACCGAACGATAAAAGGAGGAATTATCATTGATTTTAGTTATCGCAGAAAAGCCCAGTGTGGCACAGACAATCGCTGCCGTACTTGGGGCAAAGGAAAAGAAAGACGGATTTCTCACAGGAAGCGGCTATATCGTTTCTTGGTGCGTGGGACATTTGGTAGGGCTTTCCGAAGCTGCCGCCTACGGGGAGCAGTATAAAAAGTGGAGCTATGACAGCTTACCGATTTTGCCGCAGGAATGGAAGTACACCGTTGCTTCTGACAAGGAAAAGCAATTCAAGACCTTAAAGGAACTTATGCACCGGGCAGACGTTTCCGAAGTCGTCAATGCCTGCGACGCGGGGCGCGAGGGAGAACTCATTTTCCGTTTTGTCTACGAAGTTGCCGGGTGCAGGAAGCCCACGCGCCGCTTGTGGATTTCCTCAATGGAAGAAGCTGCTATCAAAGAGGGCTTTTCTCATCTGAAGAACGGCGAAGCATACGACGCGCTCTTTGCTTCCGCATTATGCAGGGCAAAGGCTGACTGGCTAATCGGTATCAACGCCACCCGTCTTTTTTCTGTCCTTTACAACCATACCTTGAATGTGGGACGCGTACAGACCCCGACCTTAAAAATGCTTGTTGACCGGGACGCGGCGATTACCACGTTCAAGAAAGAAAAATACTATCATGTGCGCCTGTCCTTATCCGGCGCGGAAGCTGCAAGCGAAAAACTGTCTGACCGTTCCGAAGCTGACAGGCTGAAAGCTGCTTGTGAAGCGTCAAAAGCAGTCTGTACTTCCCTTGTGAAAGAGAAAAAGACCGCAGCCCCGCCGAAGCTCTTTGACCTTACTTCTTTGCAGAGGGAAGCAAACCGCCTGTTCGGATATACCGCAAAGCAGACCCTTGACCTTGCACAAGCCCTGTATGAAAAGCGTTTGCTTACTTATCCGAGAACCGACAGCGCATTTCTGACCGACGACATGGGCGACACAGCGGCGGGCATTATCAAGCTGCTTTGTGGGAAATTTTCTTTTATGGCGGGCATGGACTTTGCGCCGGAGCTTGCAAAAGTGCTGAACAGTAAAAAGGTATCAGACCACCATGCCATTATCCCGACTATGGAGCTTGCAAAGACCGACCTTGCCGCGCTGCCGGAAAGCGAAAGGAATATCCTTACCCTTGCCGGGGCGCGTCTGCTCATGGCGACCGCCGCAGTACATACCTTTGAAGCGGTTACGGCTACATTTGAATGTGCCGGACAGTCCTTTACCGCAAAGGGAAAAACAGTGCTGTACGACGGTTGGAAAGAGATTGACCGCCGTTACCGGGCAGCCTTAAAGAACAAGCCCGAAACGGACGACGCAGACAGCGACACAGAAAAGACCCTGCCGCCATTTACCGAGGGACAGACCTTTGAAAATCCGGCGGCAACGGTAACGGAACATGACACAACACCGCCAAAACCTCACAACGAAGCGTCGCTGCTCTCTGCTATGGAGCGCGCCGGAAGTGAGGACACCGACCCGGACGCAGAACGCAAAGGGCTTGGAACTCCCGCCACCCGCGCCGCCGTCATTGAAAAACTGGTAAAGGGCGGTTTTGTGGAGCGAAAAGGCAAGCAGCTACTTCCCACAAAGGACGGTATCAACCTTGTGTGCGTCCTGCCGGACACCTTGACAAGCCCGCAGCTTACCGCAGAATGGGAAAACAATCTGACGCAGATTGCAAAAGGCAAGGCAGACCCCGCCGCATTTATGGAGGGTATTGAGAATATGGCGCGGGAACTGGTAAAGACGTACCCGTTTCTTTCTGATGATAAAGCGCAGATGTTCAAGCCGGAACGGGAAGCGTTGGGAAGCTGCCCCCGCTGCGGTTCTCCTGTCTATGAGGGCAAGAAGAATTACTATTGCAGCAATAAGGAATGTATCTTTACCATGTGGAAAAATGACCGTTTCTTTGAAGAACGAAAAGTAACCTTTACCCCGAAGATTGCCGCCGCGCTCTTACAATCCGGCAAGGTAAATGTGAAAAAGCTCTATTCCCCAAAGACGGGCAAGACCTACGACGGAACTATCGTATTGGCTGATACGGGCGGGAAATATGTCAACTACCGGGTGGAGCTTCCGAAGAAAAAATAACTGAATAGCAAGCATAGGAAAAGAGTACCCTTTTCCGTAAAATCCCTGCTTTCTCTACCGAGAACGGCGGGGATTTTTGCTTGTTGGGAAGTTTCCCAAACCCTCTGAAATCTTGAAAAAATATCTAAACTCTTTGGCAAAAACGCGGGCGCGGGGTACTGAATGATGAAACTGGAAAGCGCAGCGTCCGCGCTGCCTTTGGGAAAGGAGGTTACACATGGCAAATTTACGGGACACCGTAAAAGACTATCAAGAAGAATTAAGGGACGGTATCGCTTGGGTGGCGTTTTGGAAAACGGGACGTTCTTGGAACGCGGAATATTTCCACCTTGAAATGGGCGATATTCTCTACCCGGAGGACAGAAGCCGCATGGAAGAAATCAAGCAGGCTGACCCTGCCGCCGTTGTGGTAAACGGCTATTATTCCGGCTATCTTGGCGAGGACAGGAACCTTGACGAACTGACCGCCGGGGTGCGCCGCCACTACGAAAACGGATATAGCAATATCGGGGAATTTATCGAAGCCCACGACGACAGGCTGCCGCCGGAGCTTATCGAGGAAGCAAGAGCCGCCGCCCACGCTGCGGGGCTGCCTTTTTCTGAAAAAGCCTACCGGGGCGGCGAAGAACCCGACCCCTATCTATTTGACGGGAGCATGAGCATGGAGGACTACGAGCTTATGCACCGCATGATTGAGAAAGAAAGGAGTGAGCGCATGGAAGAAACGATTTTAAGCGGGTATCTTTCTAATCTTGGAAAGTACACCGAGGGCAGACCTGCGGGCGAATGGGTATCATTCCCCACGACTGCTGAACATTTGAAAGAAGTCTTTGACCGTATCGGGATAGACGGCAAAAACTACGGGGAGCTGCACATCACAGAATATCAGTCCTCTATTCCGGGACTGGCAGGGAAATTGACCGAGCTTGAAAGCCTTGACGAACTGAACTATTTGGGCGAGCTTTTGAAAATGCAGTTTGACGACGACCGGGAAAAATTTGCTGCGGCTATCACATACGGCGACCATACAAGGGACTTGCAGGACATTATAAACCTTGCACAAAATCTTGACTGTTACTGGATTTATCCGTCCGTAAAAACCGAGGAAGATTACGGGCATTATCTGATTGAAGAACTGGACGAGTTGGAGCTGCCGGAAGAAGCAAAAAACTATTTTCTCTATGAGGAATACGGGCGGGACGCTGCTATCAATGACGGGGGCAGATTTACCGAGCAGGGATATATCTACAACAACCGCAACACCTTTACACAGTGGTATGACGGACGGGACGTGCCGGAGGAATATCGGGTAACACCGCAGCCGCCAGTACAGGAAAAGGAACAGGCAGACCTTGACGCTGCCGCAGCCATACCGACCACTGCCACAGAGCAGCCCCCGGTTCTCCCGATTATCCTATCTTCCGAAAAGCCCGCCAACAAAATGAAAGAGATTACCGACCGACTGGAACAGGGCATTTTGGGGATTTATGAAAGCGACCGTTACGCCGACTATCTGCGTACTATGTCTAAATTCCATGATTACAGCCTAAACAATACAATCCTTATCGCCATGCAGGGCGGCAACCTTGTAAAAGGCTATAAACAATGGGAAAAGGAATTTGACCGCCATGTAAAGCCCGGAGAAAAAGCTATCAAGATACTTGCGCCGTCCCCGTTTACCGTTAAGAAACAGGTGGAAAAAATCGACCCGGACACCCAAAAGCCTGTTTTCGATAAGGACGGGAAACCTGTTACCGAGGAAAAGGAAATCAAGATACCCGCCTTTCGTGTGGTATCTGTCTTTGATATTTCACAGACCGAGGGAAAGGAGCTTCCTGCCCTTACCTATGAGCTGACGGGCAACGTGGAACAATACAAGGATTTTTTCGCTGCCCTTGAAAAGACTTCTCCCTTTGCTATGGGATTTGAAGCACTAAGCGGCGGCGTAAAAGGACGCTGCAATTATGAGGAAAAGCGTATCATCATCAACGAGGGCATGGACGAATTGCAGAATATCAAGACCGCTATCCATGAAATTGCCCATGCGACACTCCATGACATAGACAAAGACGCGCCGGAACGTCCCGACCGCCGCACCCGCGAGGTACAGGCAGAAAGCGTCGCCTATGCCGTTTGCCAACACTACGGGCTTGATACGTCGGACTATTCCTTTGGATATATCGCCGGGTGGAGCAGCGGAAAAGAACTTGCAGAACTGAAAGGCTCTCTTGAAACAATCCGCAGCACCGCCGCAAGTCTGATTGATACCATAGACGGACATTTTGCAGAAATCCAAAAGGCACAGGATAAGGAACAGACCACCGAACAGGCACAGACCCCACAGGAAGCTACCATACAGCCCGAAGCAGAAGCAGCCGCGCCGGAGCTTCCCGAAGAAACAGCCCCGGTACAGGAAAAAGAAGCACAGACCGAGCCGGAAGCTGATACAGGCGCAAGCAGCGAAGCACCACAGCCGGAACAAGCTGCACCCGCCGCACCTTATTACACAATCAACGAAGCTGCCGCCAAACGTGCAAAGGACGCAAACAGTTTTTCCGATTATAAGCAAGGCAGCGCGACGGCTGAATACAGGCACTATGTAGATGAAGCCGTACAGCTTGCAGAAAGGCAGAAACAGCGGGTAGACCCGATGTACCATGAGAAAATCGACAGCCTGCTTGACACCTACGCCCGGAAACTGGCGGCGAACATGAACAAAGGCTATGAGATTGACGCACGTGTTCCCTCTATCCTCATTGCGGGCGGCTCTAACTTCCCCACAAGGAAGAAAGAAAAGCAGAACGCAGCCCGCGACAGCAATTACCGGGAATGGCAGGACATACAAGGACTTCTTGATAAAATCCGCAGTACCGGCATGGGCGGTATCAGTGCAGACGACCCGCAGGCAGTACAGAAGTTAGAAAAGAAACTGGAAAGCCTTGAAAAATCACAGGAAACCATGAAAGCCGTAAACGCCTATTACCGTAAGCACAAGACCCTTGACGGCTGCCCGCATTTGTTGCCGGAACAGCTTGAAAAATTAAAAGCGGACATGGCGAGCAGTTGGCATTTGGGGGACAAGCCCTTTGCGACTTGGGCGTTATCCAACAACAGCGCGGAAATCCGGCGCGTGAAAGACCGTATCAAATCCCTTTCACAGCAAAAAGAAATCGGTTTTGTGGGTTGGGAATTCGACGGCGGCAAGGTGGAAGCAAACACCGAAGCGAACCGTCTGCAAATCTTCTTTGAGGATAAGCCGGACGAAGCTACGCGGGAAGTCTTAAAAAGCAACGGCTTCCGTTGGTCGCCAAAAGCCGGGGCATGGCAGCGGCAGCTTACCAGTAACGCCTATTATGCGGCTGATTATGTCAAGGCGATTGCACCTCTTACCGGGGAAAAGCCTACCGAGTTACAGCGGGCGCATATCCGGGCGCAAAAGGTAGCTGCACAGGAACAATTCGCACAAGGGCAGCCGGAGCAGGAAGCCCCACAGGATAAAGACACCTTTTCCATTTATCAGATAAAAGGCGGGGACGAAACAAGGGACTTGCGTTTTGAGCCTTACGACCGTCTGATTGCCGCCGGACACCGGGTAGACGCGAAAAACTATACACTTGTCTATTCCGCACCTCTTACGCCGGGGACTTCCCTTGAAGATATTTACACCCGGTTCAATATCGACCACCCGAAAGATTTTAAGGGACACAGCCTTTCCGTTTCCGACGTGGTGGTACTTCATCAGAACGGACAGGACACCGCCCACTATGTAGACAGCTTCGGTTATAAGGACGTGCCGGAGTTTTTGCAGCCGGAAAATTATCTGAAAGCTGCCGAACAGACCACCGAGCAGAATTACAACATGATTGACGGGCAGATAAACAACACCCCGACCGCTACGGAACTGGAAGAAAAAGCAAAAGCCGGAGGACAGATTTCCCTTGCAGAATACGCCGAAGCCCTCAAAGCAGAAAAGAAACAGGCAGAGCCGGAGAAAAAGTCCTCTATCCGGGCGCAGCTTAAAGCAGCGAAAGAACAGGCACCGAAGAAACAGGCAAGACAGAAAACACAGGATTTGGAAAGGAGCTGACCTATGAAGTTACAAAAATTTGAAAATGTGGACGTTATTGCTTCCCTTGAAGCCATAATGAAACAGAACACCGCTTTTTATCAGAGCGATTTTGACATAGACAAACAGATTTTGCGGAAAGCGGCGGTAAGCCTTATCCCGGAGGACAAACGGCTTTTGTGGTTTTCCCGCCCGTCCGGGACGTGCTGCTTCCGGGAACGGGACGTTTTTCTAAAGGACACAAGGCAGCATAATACATGGCGGTTTTACGGGGAACAGACCCGCGATACTATCCTTGCCTATGCGGTGGAACTGACAGGCACAGAGCAGGAAAAAATCAAGGGCAATCTTTATGAACTGGATTATTTGCAGCATTTCCGGGAAGTAATCGAAAAATCAATCCCTGCCGACAACTACACGCTGATTTATGAGCATGGGGAGCTGACAAAGCCTGCCGGACAATATTTTGACGGGGACACTGACCCGCAACTTGGAAAGTTTATACGTTTTGAAGCACAGCCAAACGACCCGGAAGCCTTAAAAAGCCTTTTGAGGGAACAGCAGAAAAAACGAACACCTCATACGCAGAGGGATTTTCAGTTACATATCGCCGCCCTGCATGATAGACAGATTGAAATAGAAGCCCGCCGGATTGTGGAAAATGTAAAAGGGCTTGGAGAACCGGACAGCCCCGAAAAGACCCATTGTGCGGTAGAACTTTCTCCCTACTTTGTTCCACTGGCAACGGATAAGGATATGGAACGGCTGCTTTCCATGCTCCCTTACAAAAGCCTTTCCTTATCTACGTTGGAGGGCAGGCATGGCGTTTATGCGCTGATAGATAAAAGCGAGAGGAAGAAAGAGATGAAACAGTCCCCTCCCTCTGTCCGGGCGCAGTTACAAACAGAAAAATCCCCAAAAGTCCCGAAAAAGACAGCAAAATCAAAACATCACGAATTGGAGGTATGAGCATGATTAGACTGACCGTTGAAGAAATGAACCTGTTGAGTATTTACCATGAGGGAAGCAAAGCACAGCTTATGGAAAATATGACGGCTGCGCTGCCGTTCATGGACGAGGATATGCGCCCCTTTGCAGAACGCACCTTACAGAAAATTTCCCCGCTAACAGAAAACGAGTATGCGGAGCTTGCCATTTTCGCCGCTGATGAAGTATGACCGGGGGTAAGCGGCTTACGCCGCCACAGAGCCGAAAAGTCAACAGCCTTGTAAAAAAGGAGTGCTGCAACTGCGAGCGCGGACACTGTATCTTACTGGACGACGGGGAGGAATGTGTCTGCCCGCAGCTCATTTCCTGTTCGCTTTTATGCAAGTGGTTTCAAATTGCCGTACTTCCTCTTGATAAGCTACTGTATGCAGAGCTTTTCAAGACAGAGGACAAAAAGCGTTGTACCGAGTGCGGCACGTTCTTTGTATCAAAATCGAACAGCGTCAAATACTGCCCGGACTGCCGGAAGCGGATTACCCGCAGACAGGCAGCCGAGCGCATGAGGAAACGGCGTGCGGCGGTTACGCGATAAGGGCAAAAAAAGCCTTGATTTACAGGGCATAAATGACGTGAAACTGGCATAGGCGATACAGAATACCTTTTCCCTTAAAATGGGGGTTCTACTGCGTAACATTTTAAAATCAGTACCTATAAAAGAACAGGGTGCGGGAGGTCATTACTGGCTTCCTGCGCCCTGTTCTTTTTGTGTCTGACTGTCTTTATCCTGCATTTCCGGCTTCGGCTGTAATTCTTTTTCTATCCGGTTCCGGTAATGGGTTTTCCTGCGGTAAA
>OLNL01002497.1_pt1 | contig 13962 bp, 10 predicted proteins | sample 1672181 | NCBI WGS metagenome assembly OLNL01 (sample SAMEA3136656, study PRJEB25190) | human gut metagenome | biome: human gut; feature: human-associated habitat; material: faeces | place: Austria | collected 2013
AGCAGAGTTATTTATTCTGTCTATCGGTTTTAACGACACAGAATTGAGGCTTATTACAAGGGGAGATGCATTCATGCTGACGGACTTACTTTCGAGTCAGGATATTTTCAACACTCCTGATCTAAAAACGAAAATGAGCATATTGCACGCAGTCGATCGGTCTCTGGATTGCATGACTATTTCGGAGATCTGCGAGAAGGCGAATATTTCCCGCCAGACGTTTTATCGGCACTTCCGGAGTAAGTATGATATTCCTTGGTGGTTCTGCATCTTCTGCCGACAGTTTTATCTGAACGAAATCGGGCGCACCATTAGTTGGCGAACTGGGTATTATCACCATATTCGGTTGCTGTCGACGGAGCGGGAATTCTTTAGAAAGTCCATTCAGTACAGCATCAATACGCCCTTCGGTCAGACGGTCATGCCTCAAAACAGGGAGTCGGTACTGCTTGAGACGCTCAAAACATATCGAAACGTGCCTGTCGATCATAATATGCAGTTCTTGGTTGAGATGTTCTCGAAGCTTGAGTGCGAAGTGCTGAACGATTGGTTCCGTTCCGACGCGGACACCGACTTGGTTGTGTGGACCGATGACTTGGTAAGTCTGGTACCTGATAGGTTGTATCGTGCACTTGATATATCTCAGAACGTTTAATGCCGATTAGGCGATAATCCGATGAATGGGGGGTTCCCCATTCATCGTAGGATTTGGGTTTGTAGGCTGCGACGGTTCGGAATGTGCGGCTTACAGGAAAACCGAGTGTTTGATTTTGGGCGTTGGCGCAAGCTAACGCCCTCCTTTTATCCAATAAGCTGGATTGCAATGCGAACTGCTCTTTGGTAAGGTCCACTATCAAATCAGTTGGTCTGATAGTGGACTAGTTTATTAGGAGTACTGGACCCATGACACCTGTTGAATATCGCCCTCTTCATAATGAGGACGTTGAAGCACTTGGCACCATCCTTGGTGACACGTGGCACACTTACACCGACGGCAGAAAGCGCGTAGCCTGCGGGGTCGTCGATCTTGCCAACTTCGCACAACGTAACACCTTCGCCGAAGTCGCCGTTATCGACGACTCCCCTATCGGCGTGATCATGGCAAGAGCAGGAATGCCCGACAAGCAAACTCAGGATCATTGGGCGAGCATCAAACATCATGCATGCGAAGAGCTCGACAAGCTGGGCGGCTGCGCCTCGAACCTTACACGTTTCTTTGACGCCATGGAGCAAGCTGACCGTGACCTGCTTGCGCACAGCGACTGCGACCCGGATTTCGAGCTGGTGCTGTTCGCCGTATCCAGCGAGGCCAGAGGGCTGGGAGTCGGGAGCATGCTTATGGATCACGCCCAGCGCTATTTGGCGGCCCAAGGGGCATCGAGGGCATTCCTTTTCACCGACACCGATTGCACATGGGAGTATTACGAGCACAGGGGCATGAGACGCGCTGCAGAGCAGTCGTTCGCGGACGATGGGGCATTGATTCTCCCCGAGCGTATGTTCGTGTATGAGATGGACCTTGAGGGCATCAAAGGGGTAATGCATGCTGCCTTACCGTAAACAAAGGAGAGGGCAACCGCCGGCTATGCGGATCGCTGTCGTTGTCTAATCAGAAGCGAAACCCTATTCAGCCCTGCGAATGCGCGCAGCGTGCAGTGCCTCAAGCTTGAGGTAGAGCGCATGAAACGCTACAGCGGATATAGTGGCAACAATGCCATAAAGCAGCCACATACCTGGTGTCAACGGCGCTATGCAGAACACGTTAGGCATGAGAAGACACGCGCCCGCAGTACCGCCTACCACCACCACGAGCAGCGCCGCACGAATCGCCGTGAAGGGTATGGACAGACGGATCACCAGATTGCACCCAATCCAGGAAGTCAGCAGCACGCACAAAGTAGACACCTGCTCATAGTCTAGGCCCATAAGGTAATAGCCCGCTATGTTCGCCACCAAAATACAGCAGACCGCGCATATGGCACCAGGGATGGAACGAACGATGACGTTTCCCAGAAAACGACCTTGGATGCGCTCGCGATTCGGCTCGAGCGCAAGCACGAACGAAGGTATACCGATGGTGAATGCGCTGATGAGCGTCATTTGGATAGGTTGGAAAGGATACTGCCACGGTGCCGCTATGAACAACAGGGCGGCAGCGATGGACAGCAACGTTTTCACCAGGAACAGCGATGCGGAGCGCTGCAGGTTGTTGATGGAGCGACGCCCTTCGGCCACTACCTTCGGCATGCTGGCGAAATCGTTGTCGACGAGTATTAGCTGTGCCACATTGCGCGCGGCATCCGAACCTGCAGCCATGGCAACGCTACAGTCGGCTGCCTTGAGCGCCAGCGTGTCGTTCACGCCATCGCCGGTCATGGCGACAGTGTGGCCCGCCTTCTGCAAAGCCAAGACGAACTGCTTTTTTTGCTCAGGTCTCACCCTGCCAAACACGCTATCGCTTGCAAGCGCGATATCCACATCGGCATCGGTTTTCAGCGTGCTGGCGTCGACGTAGCGCTCCGCGCCTTCCACCCCCACCTTCGCGGCGATGCCGGAAACAGTACGGGGGTCGTCGCCGCTGATCACGAGGACGCGCACGCCTTGGTCCCTGAAATAGGCGATGGTCTCGGCAGCCGTTGAGCGGATCTGGTCGCGAATGCCCACAAAACCCAAAGGCCGAGGAACGCCCTGAATATTTCCAAGCTCATCGAAACCTTGCACCCGCGCGATAAGCAGCAGGCGCGCATCGGCTGCAAGTTGCTCAACTTGCAGCCTAACCTGTTCGTATGCATTGCCGAGCACGAATTGCGCAGCACCCATGGCATAGCACGAACCGTCAGAGAGCTGAACGCCCGACCATTTCTTATCTGAGCTGAAAGGAATCATGCGCACACACGTTTCGGGGCGTCCTTCAGCGTCCTTGCAGTATGAGGCAATCGCTCGAGAAGTCTCGTTAGGGTCATCATCCCCACACGCAATGGCACGCAACGCACGGCGCGTTTCACGCTCAAGCACCTCTGGGGCATCCTGAGCTGCTATACCTTCGACGGGATGCACCCAGGCAACCTCCATATCGCCCGTTGTGATGGTCCCCGTTTTGTCCAGGCAAAGCACATCCACACGAGCAAGCGTTTCAATGCAATACAGCTGTTGAACCAGCACCTGGCTTTTCGACAAACGCACGACGGAAACCGCCAAAACCGTTGATGTGAGCAAGATCAATCCCTCAGGAATCATGCCCACGAGCGCAGACACCGTGGACAAAATGGCACTGTTCAGCTCGGAGTTGCCCCAGAAGTAGTCTCGCGCGAACAGAAGCGCGCCGAGCGGGAACATGATGCAGCTGACGAACTTGATGATGCCGTTGAGGCACCGCATGATTTCCGAGCGCACAGCCTTGCGCTCCTTTGCCTCGGCTGAGATCTTTGCCGCATAGTTCTCCGCGCCAACGTGAACCACACGAGCATACACCATACCCGAATTGATGAATGATCCGCTCATAAGCGCATCGCCAGGCTGCTTTCGGATAAGATCGCCTTCGCCGGTTAGCAGGCTTTCATTTACCCGACATTCACCGCTCACGATCTGTGCATCCGCGGGAACCTGATCGCCTCGACGCAGCACCACCACGTCATCGCGCACCAGCTGATCAAGGGGCAACTCGACTTCCGCGCTATCGCGCAGCGTGTGCGACTTCGTGCCAGCTATGATGGACAACTTGTCGGTGATGCGCTTGGATCGGACCTCTTGGACGATGCCGATTACGGTATTGCACACGATGACAACCATGAACAGCATGTTCTTGTACGAGCCAGTGAACAGCACGATGAGAGCCAAGACGGCATTCACCAGGTTGAACAGCGTGCAGATGTTATCATGCACGATCTGCCCGACCGACCGCGTCTTCACGCCCGCATCGACATTGACCTCGCCTGCGGCGATACGCATCTGCACTTCTTCGGATGTTAGCCCAAGCGCAGCTTCTTCTTCAGCCGCATCGTTCATACGCTTCCCTCCAAACAAGGCCGCGCCATTGCGAAACAAACAAGAACAGCGCATAACAAAAAGGCCACCGCAAAAACAGCGATGGCCTTGACGTAACGATGGAGCCGGCAACAGGACTCGAACCTGCAACAGGCAGTTTACAAAACTGCTACGCTACCATTGCGTCATGCCGGCACACGAAAACATGTGTCGAATCATTGTACGTCAACAACCCGGATTCTCAAAGCCTTGTACCACAAAAAGGTTCAACCAGCAAAAATGCCGAAACAGCTCGAGCGCATTATGTTGGCTCATACAATCAAACGGCTATAAGGCCTCCGTTTGTTTACGTGCCTTTACTCGAACCATCAGGCTACGAGTATCATTGTCACCTCAAACGAATGCACAAACGCTTGTGTTTTCCGCATCGCAACCGAACTGTTAACCGCTCTTGCCAAACTGCATTCGGTATCTGGTTATACTTGTTCGCGAAAACCCCGACATTGTGCAAACGTGATACCTATTTGGGAGCCTTATGACAAACAACGAACCTGAATCTTCCTCTAACGACACGTCCTCTTCCACGGTGAGGAAAAGCTTTCGAACCGATCGTGACGCCATCGACCGCAAGCGCCTTCCTTTAGCGGTTAAGGTCTTCGGCGTGCTGTGCCTGGTGGCAGGCGGAGCCACCGCCGTCCTTTTAACGATCACCATCGTGACCATGGTGCTGGCGTTCACTTCCGGCAATCTAGACGTGGAAGCTTCCACCGCCACCGTGATCATCTATGTTGTGGAGACGGTGCTCTACACGGCCCTTGCGACCATGTTCGCCGTATTCGGCATTCGACTGCTGCGAAACAAACGCAAACACGCAGCGCACGGCACCGAAGCCATGATATTCATCTTGGCCGCCATCATCATCTGCTCCATCATGCTCAACGGCCTGGGAGCCAACATCATCCCCCATGCCGTGGTAGCGGTGTTCCTTATCGTCATGCAGTCCTATCTTGACCCGGCGCTTGCCGGCGAGCGCGAGCTGCGCCGCAAACTGCGCGATATGGAAACCAGGGAGCAAGCAGAAGACGGTACGCTTGGCCTTGACCCCACCGGTCGCGGCTACATCACCCTGAACTTCTTCAACCTGTTCTGGATATTCGTGGTATGCAGCGTTTTAGGACTGGTGATCGAGACCGTATATCATGTGCTGGTAGTGGATCCTGGCGTTTACGAAGACCGAGCCGGATTGCTGTTCGGACCTTTCAGCCCTATTTATGGCGTTGGCGCGATACTGATGACCATGGCCCTCAACCGCTTCCACAAAGCGCCTTTTCCCGTGATCTTCCTGGTGAGCGCGGTTATCGGTGGAGCATTCGAATATGCAGTCAGCTGGTTCATGCAGTTCGCCTTCGGCATCGTTGCCTGGGACTACACCGGGACGTTCCTCTCCATCGACGGCCGCACCAACGGCATGTTCATGGCCATGTGGGGCGTGCTTGGCCTGTTCTGGGTGAAGCTGTGCCTGCCCTGGATGCTGCGACTGGTCAATCGTATCCCTTGGAACTGGCGTTATTCCCTGACCACCGTATGCGCCGCCTTGATGATCGTCGACTGCGGCATGACCTTGATGTCGCTCGACCGCTGGTACCAGCGTGAAGCCGGCGTAGCGCCCGACAACGCCATCTCCCGATTCATCGACGATCATTTCGATAACCAGTACATGGAGGACCGCTTCCAGAGCATGTCGATAGACCCGGACAACGCAGCACGAACGCTGTAAGGAGAGCCGTATCGCCGATGCGCGAGGACGGCATCGGCGATATCCCAAACAAAGCTCCCCTCTGCCATCGAGCGCGTTTTGCACCAGCTTCCCAGGGGTGTTTCGACCGCAGAGTGGTATTATCCGCGCGTGCGATCGTGGTTTTATAGCCGCTTCTCCGCAGATACTCCAACAGCGGGCAAAGCATCCTTTGCATTACCGTCCGTCAGCCCATCACGCAATTCTGTGATATTGCGCCACAGTCGCTTCGGCATGAAGTGCCTTCGAAGCTCCGGATGATAGCGCACGGATATGGACATGGCATCGTAGAACCCTTTCCACGCCGCCTGCATAGCAGCTTCATCCGCCGCATACTGCGGCAGATGAAGCTCATCGGTTTGCGCTAAATACCAGCCCGAGCCATCGTAGATGCCCGCAACTTGATGAACCTCGTCGTAGATGACGAAACGCTCGGTATTGAACCGATCGGCAAACCAATCCATGAGCAGCGGCACCACATTGGCCTTGGGGTTGCACTTCGCGAACCATATGCCGTTTTCAAAGTGCTCGAAACGCAAGAACTGCATCATCAAGTGCCGCTCGTTCATGACCGACCGCTCGAGACGCGCTACGGGACCGGCTATAGGATGTGCGAAGTTCCGTATCAAGCCGTGATTGATGGCAACAGGATGCGCCATGACGAATCGAACGAACCGATACACCGCAATGCCCGCCGAGCAGTCGTCCGACAACGACGCATGCAGTACCGCATCCCAGGCATCCCGACCTGCTTTTCGCACGATGCCCGCCTTCACACGCGCCGCCAACGTCGCATCGGTTTCGATATAGCGCACGCTTTGCCCTAACCGAGGCTGCAACGCGGTCTCGGTCGAAAAGTCTTCGGGCTGCTCGTGCAACGCATACGCTTGGAATATCGCCGTTAGCAGCCCTTCGGTAGTGCCATCATGCACGTATGCCACGTTGTACAGCGACTCCCTACCGACATCCAAGCTCATGCGGGCACCTTCTGCCGGCCCTGCAACGCATGCTGCCAACCGAAAATCCCATCGACCACGCCTTCCTGAACCACCGGCGCCTGCAGCCGCTGCGCTCCTCTCGCGCTGCCGTCCAGCGCGGTCGCCTTATCCCCTGCTCCTATGGCCGTACGCCCGACTTCCGACCCGAACAGGCTAAGCTGCCCAGGCAACACCTTCCCCGAACGGGCGCCATGACGGCCGCCTTCGATAGGGCTTGCCAGCTGCGCCCGCAAAGCCTCGGGGCAAAACTCCACCCCGTTGCCTTGATATTTCCCGTTGCAGGTGATGAAGTAACGCGCCCGCTTAAAGGCGATCCCCAGCTTGCGAAGCTCCCCTTCCCGCAAACACGAGGTGCGTCTGGCGCGCATGATTGAACGGGCCCCACGTGGACCTATCCCCGGTACGCGCAGCAACACCTCCAACGGAGCCGTATTCACCTCCACCGGAAACAAATCCAGATGATTCAGCGCCCATGCAGCTTTCGGATCAACATCCATCTCCAGATTCGGCGCATCGGCGCTGATGATCTCCGACACGTCGAATTTGTAGTAGCGCAGCAGCCAATCAGCCTGGTACAGCCTGTGCTCACGATTCAATTGCACCCCAACGTTCTGCGGCAGACGCTCATCGGAGCTTACCGGCAGATATGCGCTAAAGAACACGCGTTTGAGCTGCAAGGTCTTATAGAGCGCCTGCGACAGGTTAAGGATTTGGAAATCGGTTTCCGGAGTAGCCCCTATGATCATCTGCGTTGACTGCCCCGCTGGCACGAACGCACGCTCCCGCTCCTTCGGATGGGTAGACGGCAGATACGTTGTGCTGCGCCGCGATATCCCCCGCGATTCACGATCCTGTGCCATGTTGTCCCTGATTTGACGCATAGGGGAGATGATGCGCTGTTTGGTTTTCTGAGGGCACAGCAAGCTCAAACTTGTCTGGCTAGGCAGTTCAAGGTTCACGCTCATGCGATCCGCAAGATGCCCAAGCCTATCGATAAGCTCCGGCGAGGTTCCCGGCACGGCCTTCGCATGGATATATCCACGAAACCGGTGATGATCGCGCAGCAGCTGCAACGTACGAATCATAAGCTCGGTGGTATGGTCGGGCGAACCGATGACGCCCGAGCTGAGGAACAGCCCTTCGATATAGTTACGGCGATAAAACGCCATAGTAAGATCGGCCAGCTCTTCAGGCGTGAACGCCGCACGCGGCACTTCGTTGCTGCAACGATTAACGCAATACGCGCAATCGTACACGCATACGTTGGTCATGAGCACTTTGAGCAGCGAGATGCAACGCCCATCGGGCGTAAAGCTATGGCAGCATCCAGCGCCGAGCGCGTTGCCGACATAACCGGCCTTCGAGCTGCGCTGCAACCCCGACGATGTGCAGGCGACATCGTATTTCGCCGCATCGGCAAGGATCTCCAGCTTCTCCTGCACATCCATGGCTCCCCTTCCGCAAACATCCGTACGTGTTATAAGCAGTTACTATACTCGTACGCTTGTTCGTGGTCAAGAACGTTTGTGCGATATCATCTCGGAACCCCGGTCAAATCGAATGCAGGGATGAAGCTGTCCTGAGCCGCACCGCCCTGCTGCCAGAAATAGTCGTCGATCCCCAGCGAGTCGGCGTAGTCCAGCAGTTCCTCGTATTCCGCATCGGACACGCGTCCGGCCAGCTCAGGGCAGCGCCGAAGCTGGCGTTGCGCCCACGCATCCCCAGCTTGCGCCGCATCGGCGAGCACCGGCGTGTACTGGTTCATCAGCGACAGCAGCACGTCGCCTCCGAAGCGCTCCCATATCGCGCGCACCACGCGCTTGGAATCCTCCAAGGCGCCGGGCAGCATCAGGTGGCGCACCACCACCCCGCGCGTAAGGCGCGGCCGGCCGTCCACTTCGTCGCCTTCGGGAGCGCCCACGCAACGCACCATCTCCTCAAGCGCCGCCATGGCCACCTCGGGATAATCGGGCGCAGCGGAATAACGGCGGGCAAGGCTGCTCGAGCAATATTTGAAATCGGTCAGGTAGACGTCCACCGTACCCATATTGTCTCGCACGGCCTGCACCGTCTCGTACCCCGAGGTGTTCCAGACCACGGGCAACGTCAAACCACGGGCACGGGCGCGGGCAACGGCAGCGCGGATGTGGGGCGCATAGTGCGTCGGCGTGACGAAATTGACGTTCATTGCCCCCTGCTGCTGAAGGTCAAGGCACATATCGGCCACATCGTCCACGGTCACGGGCACACCTGCGCACCCCGTGGCTATCATCTGGTTCTGGCAGTACACGCACCGAAGCGGGCAGTTCGAGAAGAACACGGTGCCGCTGCCGCGAGAACCGCTGATGGGCGGCTCCTCCCACATGTGCAGCGCCGCACGGGCCACCACCAGCTGCCCTTGCGCCCCGCACACACCGCGTTCATTGGCAGCGCGATCGACGCCGCACGCCCGCGGGCACAGCTTGCAGCAAGCCAACTCTTCTTCGAACTCCATAGCAGATCCCTTCCCTGCTTCTATACGCGACCGCTAGTTGAAAGCCCGGCCGCGCGCCATGCCCCGATGCGTTGCGGGCGTTCTCTCCTGCCAGGCAAAACCCAAGCCGCCCGGCAGACGAAAAGGCCCGCAACGCGAAACCCGGCCCATGGCGGGCAGCGGCGTCTCAACGCCTGCGCCCATCCATCCAAACAGCCGGGCAACCGCTTCGCGGGCCCTGTCCAATGCTCGATCGCCTTTAACGGGCGAGTACCTAGTTGAAGCCGGGATAAGCCCCCGTCATGCCGTCATCGTCCATGATGCCGGCATCGCCGAAATCGTCGCCCCAGTCGGCATCCTCGTCATGGTCGTGATCATGGTCGCCGTACGTTCGCTCGGCACGGGTCCAGTCCAGGCCCTCCTTCGCGCATGCGTCTTCCTCGCGATACACCAACGACAAGGCCGAGGGCGCCTTATCCGACCCGCCGATGATGGCCAGAAGCTCCAGCAGGCGCTGAACCGCCTCGGCCTGCGGCAGGATAAGGTCCGCATCGTCAGCGGTGGTCAACGCCGCGGTCAGCTCGCCCATGAGCATCTCCACGGTGTAGGTGCCGTCGAAACGGCCATCGGTGACGGCTGCCAGCAGCGCATCGCCCGCCGGGGTGAGCGCACCGGCGCGCATACCCGCGATCTCGCCCATGTCCGAAGACGTGCGCACCGCATGATACAGCGCATCGGCCTCCACGGCGGCGACCAGCTGCGCCGAAGTCTGCAGGCTGTACGCGGCACGGGCAAGCTGGGCCGAGCCCGGGCCACCGGCATCGGTGATGTGGGCTACCAGCAGATCGAGAACCTTGCGTGCCGCCTCGACGCAGTCCTCCTCGCCGCCCACGAAGCAGCCCAGGTTCTCACGTGCCGCAAACGCATCGGGCACGGCGACGTCGGTGACCACGAGCGGCGCCTCGACGGCGACCAGGTCGGCGACGCAGGCCATGGCGTTGAGCTCGCGGGCGAAGGTGGGCGTGGTGCACGACAGGTCGATAAGCAGCGTGCCCTTACGCGCGCCCTGCACGATGCCGTTGTCGCCAAAGTACGCGTCCTCGAGCGCATTTTGCGCAGTGAAGTAGGTGATGACGGCATCTGCCGCACCCGCATCGCCCACGCGCTGCCAGCCGGCGCCGCACAGGCGATCGGCCACCATATTCCCCACCGTATCGTTTCCTGCGAACACGAAAGCCTTCGTCATGGCTTAACCCTCTTTCTTGATCTTGCGGGCGATGCGGTCGGCCACCGAAAGCTCCTCGCGCTTATCGCCGCCCCAAAACACCACGGCCAGCATGCCCGGCCCGACGTGGCTGCCGATGACAGGCCCGATGCTGCTTTCCAAAAACAGCAGGTTGTCGTCCTCTTTCGCCAACAGCTCCTTCAGACGCGCCGCGTCCTTGGGGCAGTCGGCGTTGCCGATGACCACGCAACGGCCCGGCATCTGGTCGGTCATGCGCTTCGAGCAGTACTCTGCCAGCTGCCTGACGCCCTTCTTGCGTCCGCGCGCCACGCCCGTCAGGGCAAGCTTGCCTTCAATGCTGATGTTGAGCAGGGGCTTCACGTCAAGCTTCGCGCCCGCATAGGCCACGGTGCTGGGGATACGGCCGCCGCGGCGCAGCGATTCCAGGTCGTCGACCATAAACTCGGCGTCCACGAAGTAGCGCGCCTCCTCGGCCCACGCGGCCAGCTCGCGCGCCGTCATGCCGTTGTCGCGCTGGTTGAGCGCCTCGTAGACCAGAAGCGCCTCGGCGACCGACGCCAGATAGGTGTCGACCACGTACAGCTCGGCGCCGGGATGCTCGGCGACCAGCTGATCGCGCATCATCACCGCCGTGTTGAAACTGCCGGAAAGGCCGCTGGTGAAGCTCAAGTACACCGTGGGAACGCCGCTTTCGATGGCCTTTGAGAACACGTCGTGGAACACCGTCACGGGCACCTGCGCCGTGGACGGCTGCGAACCTGCGCGCATGCCCTCGTAAAACTCGTGCGGCGTGACGGATCGATAGAAGTCGTCGCTGTGCTCGCCCTTCTCGTCGATATACGGAAACTCCAACAGCTGCACGCCGGGACGGTCGACCACCTCGAAGGGGAGGTCGCAGCAGGAGTCGATGATCAGATTGCATTTCGGCTGGGCTTCCATGCATCTCCTTTCGTTGAAACGCCCACGCTCCTCAGGCCGTGGGCGGGTTTTCGCTTTGTCCCTAAGATGTGCAGGCCAAAGCCGCCTTCGGTCCGGTAAGCTTACCCGAGATGGCATGCGCGCATTCATAGGCGACGCCGACGGCCGGGCCCACGTGCAGCCCCACCACCGGGCTTACGGGAAGCACGCTGACCTTGCGGCCGAGCATGGGCTTGATGACCTCGTGGGCCCACTTCACCGCCGGGGCCTTATCGCCGATGTAGTGCACAACCACATCGCGCAGCCCATGCTCCTCGATATCCGCCTTCATGGCCGCCACGATCTTGTCCAGGGCCTTTTTGCGCGTGCGCACCTTGGCGAAGGTGATCGGGGAGCCGTCGCGCACGGCGAGCACCGGCGCCAGCTGGATAAGGTTGCCCAGAAGCGCCGCCGCGCCGCCGATGCGCCCGCCTTTCTGCAGAAACGTCAGGCTTTCCGGCGTGAAGAGGAAGCGGGTGCGCTCGATGGCGTCGAGGGCCGCCTGGGCCACGCCGCGCAGGTCCTCGCCCGCATCGCGCGCCGCCACGGCCTCGAGCACGGGGAACGCCTCGTCGAAGCCGCAGGACTGCGAGTCGATCAACTCCCACTTGAAGGCGATGTTGCGCGCGGCCACCGCGCGGATGGCGCGCAAGGCGCCTTCGTAGGCGCCCGAAAGGCCGGTGGAGATGAAGATGCCGCACACCTGGTCTCCGGCGCGGGCGGCATCCTCGAACACCTCTTCCAGCAGATGCTGGGAAGGCTGGCTTGACGTGGGGATATCATCCACCATGTCGTAGATATCGGCATAGAACGCATCCAAATCCATGGTTGCGTCCTCGTATTCCCTGCCGTTGCGGTTCACGTACAGCGTGACCACCTGGATATCAAGCTGGGCGGCCATCTCCTGCGTGATCGAAGACACGGAATCGGTGATGATCCTGATCATGAATCCCCCTATCGAAAGCGCGACCGAGACGCGCGTACATTACGTTCAACCCTACGCGATACCGCGGAGCTTGCCAACAAGCGCGCGACGGCGCTCACAAAGACCATACTCCAAGCCCACCGGATAGGTATGGGGGTTGAGCATGCGTTTTTGGCTTTCGTCCAAACAAGCCAGACCTTCGCGGCAACGCCGTTGCGCCTCCATGGCGCTACGGCCGCCTGCATCGAGCACCACCTGTCCGTTGCGCGCCAGAGGCTCGAGCATCGTGCGGAACCGCTTGCCCGCAAGCTTCTTGCGGCGCATCGAATCGAGCGGGTCGACGATGACCTGGCGCTCGTCCACGCCGGAGTTCACGTCGAACACCATATCGCCGGCGATGGTGCCGTCATCGTTATAGTAGCGGCGCACATCGAGCACGCCGGGCACCGTCAGCTTCGCCGCCGACTCGCTGATCTTCAGGCGGTCGACCCATTCCGCCTGCCCCGGAGCGCGCGTTGCCGAAAGCTTGTACACCCCGCCGAGCGTGGGCTGGTCGAACGCGCAGGCAAGCTTGGTGCCAACGCCCCAGCTGTTGACGGGGGCGCCTTCGTCCAGGATGGACTGGATGGTGTATTCGTCCAGGTCGTTGGACAGCACGATGCCGCAATCCTGCAAACCTGCCTCATCGAGCATGCGGCGTGCCATCTTCGCCAACCAGGCAAGGTCACCCGAGTCGATGCGGATGCCGGCCAGCCGCTCGCTCCGGGCGCGCATCTCAAGGCCCACGGTGATGGCGTTGCGGATGCCTTGCTCCACGTCGTAGGTGTCCACGAGCAGCACGCAGTTGCGCGGGAACTCGCACGCGTAGGCGCGGAACGCCTCAAGCTCGCTAGGAAACGACATGACCCACGAATGCGCATGCGTGCCGGACACCGGCAGGCCGTAGGTTTTGCCCGCAAGCACATTGGACGTGGATGCGCAGCCGCCCACCACGGCGGCACGGCTTGCCCACATGCCGCCGCCGGCGCCCTGAGCACGTCGCAGACCGAACTCGGCGACGGGCAGCCCGTGGGCCGCCAAGCACACCCGAGCGGCCTTGGTGGCGATGAGCGTTTCGAAGTTAACGCAGTTCAGAAGCGCCGTCTCGATGAGCTGGCAATCCATGATGGGGCCCATCACGCGCACGATGGGCTCGTGCGGGAACACCACGGAGCCCTCGACCACGGCATCGACATCCACGCGCAGCGAGAATGTGCGCAGGTAATCCAGAAACGCGGGCTTGAACAGCCTGCCCCCGCCGGGCGCATCAAGGCTTGCCAAGTACTCCACGTCCTCAGCGTTGAACGCGAACCCGTCGATGAGCTCGGCGAGCTGGTCCATTCCGCAGGCGATGGCATAGCCGCCGCGGAAAGGGTAGTCGCGGAAATACGCGTGGAAGCACGCCTGCGTGGCGCCCTGCCCCGTTTCCCAATACCCTTGCGCCATGGTCAGCTGATACAGATCGGTGAGCAGCTCGTGACCGTTTTCCCCGTGCACGTTGATACCTCCTGACGAAGGCGCCCCCGCTTGTTGCCGAAGCGGGGG
>OLNL01002513.1_pt1 | contig 13867 bp, 18 predicted proteins | sample 1672181 | NCBI WGS metagenome assembly OLNL01 (sample SAMEA3136656, study PRJEB25190) | human gut metagenome | biome: human gut; feature: human-associated habitat; material: faeces | place: Austria | collected 2013
AGTATAGATAGTCTTGAGTTATTTCAAGACTATCTTTTAGTATTTAGTAGTTTCTGTATGAAGTTGAATGGGATAATCATTTTGTTAGAGAGTAGATTATAAGGATTTGATAGAGGAGGAATTAAGTTGCTTGACATATGATTATTAAGAAATAATCTAATATGGTGACAGTCACATCTTGTCTAAAACGTTGATATATAAGGATTTTTAAGGTATAATAAATATAAAAATGGAATTATTTTGAAGCTGAAGTCATGCTGAGATTAATAGTGCGATTACGAAATCTGGTAGAAAAGATATCCTACGAGGTTTTAGAGCTGTGTTGTTTCGAATGGTTCCAAAACGGTGAAAAAGGTTCACTGTACGAGTACTTAGTTTTAGAGCTGTGTTGTTTCGAATGGTTCCAAAACTCAATGAGTGGTATCCAAGACGAAAACTTAGTTTTAGAGCTGTGTTGTTTCGAATGGTTCCAAAACCCTTGTCGTGGCTCTCCATACGCCCATATAGTTTTAGAGCTGTGTTGTTTCGAATGGTTCCAAAACTGTTTGGGAAACCGCAGTAGCCATGATTAAGTTTTAGAGCTGTGTTGTTTCGAATGGTTCCAAAACACAGAGTACAATATTGTCCTCATTGGAGACACGTTTTAGAGCTGTGTTGTTTCGAATGGTTCCAAAACCTCATATTCGTTAGTTGCTTTTGTCATAAAGTTTTAGAGCTGTGTTGTTTCGAATGGTTCCAAAACAGAACTTTATCAAGATAAAACTACTTTAAAGTTTTAGAGCTGTGTTGTTTCGAATGGTTCCAAAACATAGTATTAATTTCATTGAAAAATAATTGTGTTTTAGAGCTGTGTTGTTTCGAATGGTTCCAAAACTTTTGTTATCACAATTTTCGGTTGACATCTCTTAGAACTCATCTTATCATAAAGGAGTCTAGTATTGAAATGTGAGAAGGGACATGTTATACGAATATCCAGCTATTTTTCACACGATTGAGGAAGCTTGCAGGATTAGTTTTCCCAATTTTGGTCGGATTATTCAGGTAGCTTCTTTATTTAATGTTATGACGAAATCGTCAGTATTTTTGGCTTATATTATTTATTATTATGTGGACCAGGTCTTGCCTGATTTGACGGCAGTAAGTAGTATTCCTAATGAGAAAGAGCTTGTGGTTTTGATTCAGTTAGAACTTGATTGACAGCAAAAAACTCTTGGAGGATAAATTTCCAAGAGTTTTAATTTTTATTAGCCACATAGACTCCAAGGACTACCAAGATTCCCGCTAAGATTTGTAACTGTGAGAAGGGCTCTCCTAAGAAGACTACAGCAGCTAGAATTGAGATAATCGTTGATATGCCAATGAAAGAAGCAGTTCGGTTAACCCCGATAGTTGCGATAGCAAAATTTGAAAGGATATACCCTATAACACTACACCCCAATCCTTGGTACAGGATGGTTATGGCGAACTTTGGATTACTCCAAGGGAGCGTTAAAAGCTCTTTCAAGTTACCCGCTAGAAAGCTACGGCTTAGTGCAAAGAGTCCAAATGTAAGGCAACCACTGGCTAACATAAAATAGCTAATCTCAAAGCTAGTGAATTGACTGGCTTTTTCAACGTCAACGCAATAAAGGGCATAGGAGACAACGGCTAAACCTAAAATGAAGTATCCGACAAGTGAGAAGTTGGTGGAGCCACCCGCAGCGAATACGGCAATAATGATACCGATGAGGGTTGTAGCGACACCTACCACTTGCCAACGACTTGGCCATTCTTTCAAAATAAGACTAGACATGATAAGTGCGACGACCGGAATGCAAGCGAGGAATGCTCCACTTTCAGAGGCAGTAGTCATACGAATCCCAATCGTTTCGCAGATAAAATAGATAATAGGATTAAGGATGGCAATACGTATCAGTGGTTTGAGATTTCTGCCATTTATGACTACCTTTTGTCTTCTTGTGAGAAGATAAAGGTTGACAAAGAAGAAGGCTGTGACAAAACGCCAAGAGATTAAAGCAAGGCCACTGGCCTGTGCTGTAATCGATTTGGTAAATATAAAACTGAGCCCAAAAAGGATCTCGCAGGCAGCTGCAGCCAAACATCCCAAGATGATTTTATTTTTCATTGTCTTACCCCCTGATTATGGATTTCCACCCCTATTATAGCATCTTTAGGTAACGATTTTATGATTCTGAATCTAAAAAGATTTGCAGAATAGCTAGCCCATCTTATATTAGTTACCAATTGAGACAGTTCCGTCTGAGCCAACTTTTATATTTGTATCGTCTTGGCTTAAACAGCATTTTCACCATTTATTTTGGCAGAATTACCGTTCTCGCCGTTCAATTCAGTTGAACCGTCTTTGTTAACTTTAACTGAGGCACTTGAGTCGGTAGAAGAAGAGTCTTTTCTCACCCTACTTGATGATGAAGAAGATGATGAGTTACTTTTATCTTTGGAGTTACCACATGCTGCTAGGGTTAACGAGAACTGAGACAGATGCTAAAGTTAATTTAGAAAAAACTCTCATAATAATCTCCCTTTTTTATTAGTAGAGTTAATTTAATGAAAACTCATCAAATTAAAAGCACTTCCAGTTGTTTTTACCTAATTGTAATCTCTTAGTAATGTAGGTATTGTATAAGATTAATCTGTTGAAAAGTAAGAGGATTCCTTAAGGGTTGTGATAGATATTTCAAAGTGTTCAGTTCGGTTGTTAGGCTTCTCTTTGTTATAATAAAAAACAAATGTAGGTGCATTACGTATCAAACGACGATTAAAGTTGACAACGCTATTATTCAGTTTCAGAGGGTTACGGAGTGTCTGTGGAACTCTTCTGATATACGGAAAATGGGATGACACCTATGAGTTGGGTGAATATTGCTTTAGCCTCTTGCGTGACCATGTGTCTACAGAGTTATTTTTCCAATTATCAGGAAATAGAGGAGCTTGCAATTCAGGTTGATTCTAGCTATGAAGAAGGGCATTTCAAGCTTGACATTCATCTACCTAAGGACTTGAATAGTGATAATGAGCAGGAAATCTTGTCTTTTTTAGATACTTATTGCCGAGCGAAGAATTTTTTTCGTGAGGATATAGATGTTGATATCAGCTTAGTCAAATAAGCTTGTTATCCGTTGAGAAATTCGTGTTATACTAGTAGCTATAGACAACCTGTTTCACTTGTGGTGGAATGGGTATTGATAGGAGGGCTTGCTATGCAAGACAAACTACATGAAATCCGTGTGTTTGAGAATTTTCAAGAAGAACTATTTGAAACTGGACATGTGATTGTCACTACTGAGGTGGTCGAGAAGTCCTTAAATTATTTTGGTAATGCTCATGGTGGTTATTTATTTACGCTCTGTGATCAGGTGGCAGGACTTGTGGCACTTTCAACAGGAGACTACGCTGTAACTCTTCAGTCCAATATCAATTATTTAAAGGCAGGTCATTTGTCTGACCAACTCAAGATTGAAGGTCTTTGTGTGCATAATGGTAAAACGACCAAGTTGGTAGAAGTCCTCATTACTAATCAGGAGGAAAAAATTCTTACTAGAGCGACCTTTACCATGTATGTGACGGGCTCGATTTCGGAGTAGAGAAGGAATCTTATGTCAGATTTTTAAACTATGGATGACTTTGCAGTCTTTGTAAATGACTACCTGACACCAGACCAATTGAGTATTCAGGAATATTCTTGTGCCTCTGATCAAATGTTTTCAAGAACATCAAGGCTCCAGTCCAGTCAGAAGCTGTCGCCAAATCTGGAACAGATACCTGATAGGCTTGACCATCAAAAGTTAGACGGAACCCTAAACTAGACTTCCCTTTGACCCCAAACTGAACAGAATGGAAATCCGAAATAAGAGAGTCTGCAGATGGCTTTAATCCTGCATCCTTAGCGGAAACGCTGTAACATTCAAAAAGTTCTGCTTGAAGCACCTCACCAATCCTTAGTGATTGGTTGCTTTTTATTGTAAATATAACTGATTTCATAACAAACTACTTTCTTACCATCTTAACTATATAGGGAGATTTTTTCGAGTTCGAATTAGAGAAAACTTTTCTGCCTCGATTGGTAGAGAGCAATAATACAAATGTCCATACCTACTTTCAACTAAATTCTCCTTCTTCCATAGTCCATTTCTTTTTAAAAATTGTATATCGTCAGAAACAATAGTTACCCATGAATTAGGCTTATCTAAATTATCGTCACTTCGTTGAAAAATATCCCATTTCTGTTCATTGAACCAAATATGATCTATAATTTTATACTTTTTTTCAATCTGTTTTTCTGTCAAGTATTTCCTATATTGTTTCAACTCTGAATCAAATAATTTATAACCTTTATTCTCTGATAAAGGATCATAGGAAATCAAATAATATCCTGTACTATCACAATCAAAGTTTTGATGTTCAATTCCATCAACCACTATGTATAATTTATCCATCATCCCTCCACGTATTCCATTATACCATCTTTATTGACCCTACCACCAAAGTCTTCCAAAACTTGTTTATATAGAGGTAAACAAGCCATAAATACAAGTAATAATAGTGATGATAATGATTTTCATAAATTATTACTCCAATTTAGCTATGAAGTATATGAAAGAATCAAGGCAAATAAAAAACCTTATCCGAATTTAGATTCAGATAAAGTTTTTTAACCATCTAACAAGTTTACATACTTTCCCTATTAGCTACATTCTTTAGAATTTTCTTCTTAGTTACTTTACAGAACTTTACCATTATTTAATGTATAAACTTTCTCATATTCATCTTGATGAAACTTATGGGCAATTTCTAAAATCGTAAATGGTTGAGAAAATAGTAGTTTATGAATTTCATCTGCATTTTGTTTGTCTAGTGCAGCGGTGATTTCATCTGCTAGTAAAATTGGTCTTGGTCTCAACAACGCTCTAGCAATCTCGATTTTCATCATCTGTCCACCTGAAAGATTGTTTCCATCGAGATAATAATCAAAATCCTGACCCAGTTCATCCCATAGTTGAACCCTTTGCAGTACCTTTCTGATATCATTATCGTTATAATTTTGGTAAAGAGATACATTTGCTCGTAGCGTCCCTTTAAAAATATAAGGTTTTTGATGAATGACAGATACCAAGTCATGACTTGGTGCATACTTCTTGCCATGTCCATCTAAAAAGCAAATCTCTCCGTCATAGTCTCTATCATCCCCAGTCAAGATGTGAAACAAGGTTGATTTGCCACTACCGCTAGCTCCTGTAAGCAAGACTCGATTCCCAGCTTCCACACTTACACTTATGTCATCAAAAATAATCTTATCTGCATATTTCTTGCTAACATTTTTTATAGATATTCCGAGAGTGGTTGGGAATGTTTTAGATACCTCTTCCCGTTTAATATCCTCTTTTAAAAGAATATTCAGCACTTTTTCTTTTACTACTGTCGCTGATTGAAGCGTAGAGGTTGCTTCCAAGAGTTGTTGCAATGGAGAAATCAGATTCATAGATGCTGTCATCATGGCAATCAAAACAGTCAAGGAAAGATGGGTGGTAGACATCATCACCATTCCAATCACAAAAGGCCCCACTAGCCCTAGTCCTTTCAAAGGACCTGTCCAAAACATAACCAAATTATGACTTGTATAGTAACGATATTGACCAGACTCCATCTTATCAATGGTATCATAAACATGTTGACAATATTCTTGCTCAACTCTATTTGAAACAATAGTATCAATCCCTGCTGAAAAATCTGTGATATTGGCTAAACTGATTTCTCTAACTTTACTCAGTTTTTCACCACGTCTTTTCAATAGTTTATGAAAAACAAATTGAGGAATGATCATGAGAAAGCCACCTATGGTAAAGAGTAGACCAACCACAACATCCTGTGATACTAAATACATGACAGACACTAGAATAGAGGTGCCAAATATAGGATATAAAAAAAGTGGAGATAAATATTCCTTCCAAAACATTGGAATATCTTGGGTTAAAAAAGAATTAAATTCAGATGCTGAATACTCTAGTCTTTTTTCAGCAAATAAGCGCAAAGCTTTCTTAGAAATAAACAAATTGATATCTTTGATGATGGAACGTAGAAGAATGTTATTGAAGTACATGCAAATATAAATAAAGATAAAGAAAGTAAGACTCAACAATCCAAAGATTACAATCATCCCTCTATTCTCAATGTCCACAGAGCCAGCCATCTGGATAATCAGTGAAATCAACAAGCCCTGACAAGAGTACAGTAAAGCAAAGATAATGAAACCAAGTAGTTTCCATTTTGAAATGATTTTTACGATTATTTTCATCTTAGTCAGCTTTCAATTCATAATTTATATTATTTGAACAAATTGATAACTCAAAATTATTCATAATATTTCTTCTCATTTTGAAGCATTTTTCCTCAAAACTAGTCTCATTGAAAATATCTCTCTTAGGGCAAGCTCCACCCTTACAAACTAGCAACAATTGACATTTTTGACATTTTGAGTCAAATTGATAAGAATGTACCCATCTTTTTTGATTGTTCTCGTTAATGACACTATTTCCTAGTTCACCTATTTTATTTTCTTCGTCATAAAGACTAACCGTACATTTTAATAGATTCCCTTTTGTGTCAATCGTATAAGAGTTTGGTTTTTGAGCATAACATGATGAATAATTACTTCTGAATACAAAATCATCAAATAATCTGTACCCTAATTTAATTGCACTTTTTGATAATTCAAAAGAAACATCTGACTCAAATCGTTTTACCTCGTATCCCTCTTTTCTATCACCGCATCCCCAATCTCCTACATTTCGGAACAACAGAAGAAATCGCTCATCATTTTTAAAAACCTGTGCATCTTCTAATAAAAATTTCTCAACATTCTTATAATTTTCCTGAGAAACATTCAAGCGAATCATAACATGGAATTGAAATTCTAAATTTATTGCATTTTTAAAGTTTTTCATAATGCGATCATAGGAACCATGACCATTTTTCAAAATACGCTGATTGTCATGCCCTTCACGAGAACCATCTACTGTAACTTGGTATGTTTTCACGTAACATTCTGTCACTAATCGATCTAATACTGTACGATTTAACAAATATCCGTTCGTTGTCATATCAGCGTGATAGCGAATCCCTAACTTTTGAGAAATTGAAATCAATTCTTTTGAAATATCCAAAATATCTCGATATCCTAGTAATGGTTCTCCTCCAAACCAAGATACATGTAAGTCTTCAAAGTTTTTCTCAGATAATTTTTGATTTACAAAATCTATTATTCCAGTTTTTTGAGATGTAATAGTACAATTTGAAAATTTTTCATAACAATATTTGCATCTAAAATTACAATCACCATGAGCTAAAATAATAATTCTCAAAGTTGTTTCATCCCTTTTCCTAAATAACTCAATCATTTTGTTTAACTCATTTTCTTTTTCATCAAAATCTTGAGATTTTAAAAAAGATTCAAACTCGCTTTTGATATGATTATCCTTATCAATCTTATCCAAAAGTTTATTTTCAATTTTCAAAGAAATATTGTTCTTGGTATTAAATAAGAAGGTATGATTCTCTTTTTTCAATTCTATTACATAATTTGAATACTTCATCTCATCTTCTCCATCAAGAAACAGCGTGCAGAGTTAATCTCAAAATCGTACTCTGCACGCTACAATACACTTAGATAATAAAAGCATATTTTTATTACCTTTTAACACTCTAATTAAACAGTGTATCTCAAAAATATGTAGGAATTTTACTGTTCAATTAAATAACAACTTAGCTAATAAAATTACTAGCAACCAGCACCACAGACTAAATTATTAAATTCAATAATGTCTTGTTCCATGTCGTGTTCGACAATTTCTTGGATAACCATAATAAAACTCCTTTCAATTTTGATGCTCTTATTATATAATTTTAAAAAAAGTGTAAAGAAGAAATTCGGAAATCCGTACATGAATATTCAAGAAAAATTTAAAGCCATTCGAAAACAACGCAAGCTATCACTACGAGATCTGGCCAATGTCGCAGGTAGCACAAGTAGCATTTCTGATTTTGAAAAAGGGAAAACAAATCTATCTAATGATGTGTTACTACAATTACTTGGTTTTATGGTTGTTGAAATCAACGAGATATTTGAATGGAGTGCTTTTCAAGATGCAGAGTTCCTAGAATTGATGACCCAAGTGGAGAATGCTCTACAAACTCAAGATATTACAGTTCTCATACAAAAGCGTGAAACACTTCAAGAGTTTTTTGTCGCTAAAAATCACTACATCTACCATATTATCTCTTTAGTTCTTGATGTTATAATTTCTAAACTTCAAGAAAAAGAACCCACACCTGAAATTATTTCTGAATTGACAGATTATTTTTTCTCCTTAGATTATTGGACCAATTTAGATGTTGGCTTGCTAGGAAATATTGTTCATCACTTTACGACAGAAACTCTAGTCCTATTTACAGATAGTATTTTAAAAAACACTCCCAATCAACTGCGAAACAATCTAGATCGCATAAAAATTGATACTGTCATTAATTGTCTGTCTGTTCTTTTAGCAAGACGTGAAAAAAATGCCAGCCAAGAACTGCTCCAATTATTATCTCGTAAACAGTTTCCTACATATTTTACTTATGAGAAATTATGTATATCTGAATTCAAAGCAATCTATATGTATATTTGGTGTGACAAAGAAGAAGCCGATAACATTCATCAAACAATACTTAAAACTGTTTCTCTACTCTTTACAAAAGATGAAGCCAATAAGTGGGATGATTACTTTAAAGAAATAATTTCATCGGCAGATATTAAAAAGTAGCTGAACAATCTCTTGCTCAGCTACTTTTTAATCTTCTTTTCCAACTGATGATTTTCAAAAAAACAAAAATAAGCAAGAATAGATTAAAAACCACATAAAATCCTGTAAAGCTTATCAGACCATTCTGGGCTAAATCTTCTACATAAAGGTTGGATTCAGTAAAGAACAAATAAATTCCAAAGATAATACAATCTATTTTTGAAATAAAAACTCTTTCATATCCTAATCTCTCAATTCTTCAAGGACAGCTTTTAAATCCTCCTCTGTTACTATTTCTCCAGGTTCTACTTTCTCTCCTGGCAAAACATAACTAAGTGTAGTCCCTTTAAGCGTCACATCTAAATCCATTGTCGTTCGCTTATCAAGTCCTATCAACTGTCCTATTAGATAACCGCCTTTAACAATGAAAGAATCCTTATAGGAACTTTTAGCAATCAATTTCAACACCTGTTCAATAAGGAAGTTTTGCTGAAGCTGCTGGGCAGGAATACCTCTATCCTTAGCCATATTCTTAATCTTTGCCTTAAAGCTATTTGCATTGGAAAACATTAGGTTAATACCTCCATGTAAGATTGCAACTTATTAGTCACCTTGAATAACTGTGCATAGTGAAACAGTTTTGAATAGTTAACTTTGTGATTTTGAAAATACATCTTAAATGCAGGAGCTATAACTTGAACATCAACTTGATAAACTGGTCTTAAACACTCTGCTAAAACCCTCTCCGGCTCGTACACCTTAATCTTCTGTCCCACTTGTCGCTCAAGCTCAATAATTCCTTCATCGTAATAAGAACGAAGAACTATCGGACGTATACCTTCTGATTTAACATTTTTTGTATTGGTTCCATAAGGGAAGCTCATAGTCATCTCAAAAGGAACTGTTAGTGATAATCCATGTAACCAAAGAGCTGTTTCTAAAGAAAAAATTCCTTTTGAAAAACGTTGCTGCGTCACAAACCATTCGTCCAGATAAGTATCAGGGAGGCGATATAACCCCTTTCCTTCAACCTCTACTTGTCCCTCATCAATCATTCTCAGCAACATTTTGTAAGGTAATTTCTCTTCAAGTACTTGTTGAAAGGTCAAAAATCCTTGATGTTGTCGAAAAGAAGCCATAATCATTTCAATATTATTCATAATAGCACTATCCTTTCGTCAGAAATAAAATGCTAACACTTTTATTAAATGTTAGCATTTTATTTATTTTTTATCAACTATAACGGATTTATTCCGTTTTGTGTTTACACAACTTATTTCACACTACTGTTTTCTACTATCAGTAAGCATTAGCTTAGGTTTAGAAAGATTCCCAATGTAATGCTATATCATCTAGGAAAGCATAGGCAACCAAATCTGCTACTGCTTCCCCATTTGTAAGTTGCTCAACAAGTTCGGACATTTCATCCAACTCTTCTAGAGTTGTCTCTTGTGCCGATGACAGCTGTTCTTTCGAGATCTATGGATTTGGATAATAGTTTTACTATAGATGCTGAAAGTCTGACGATGAAGGTACGACTTAGGGACCAAGAACTTATGTTTCAAGTGACTGGGCTGGAGATGGTGGTTATTGGTTTGTCTGAATCCCTTTATTGTTTAGTTGATGGGTCATTCAATGAGAGAGGTAAGCATTTTAGCTACCTTTTTGAAGATAAGAGTGTGAGATCTGAAGGTTGGGTGTTGGATCTTGAAATGTTGAAAAAGAAGCATTTGTAGAAAAAATTCCTATATACTAGATGATGAGGTTCCAGTTGAGCTGACAAAGCTTAAAAAAGTGATACAAAAGTTAGATTTAGTAACCGTTCGTCATGATATGAAGGTTGTTCGAAAAGTTTTTTGAGTTTTTCAGGGATGGCTTTTGATGGTGAGGACAATAGTCTGGAAATGATTGTTCTTGCGTCAGCTACGTATGCCATTTTCAAGTTGAAGGGCCCTGCAACGGCAGCTGTCTGGGGAAGTTTTCATTCTGCGAAGAAACATTGTGAGATGATTGACCAACCAAGTGTAGAGGTTTATCCCCTAGGTAATCATCAGGCTGACGATTATGAGATGAAAGTGTGGATTCCAATAAAGGAGGAAGTATAGATGCGTCTGGACAAGTTTTTGGTAGACTGTGGTGTCGGGAGTCGTAGTCAAGTCAAGACCTTTCTGAAAAAGAAGCAAGTGACCGTAAATGGGCAGGTGGAGACATCACCTAAGACTCAGATTGATGAGGATAAAGACCAAATTGCATACTTGGGTCAGGAGTTGACACATGAGACCTTTGTTTACTATCTCTTAAATAAACCGCAAGGTGTCATTTCAGCAACGGAAGACTCTCGTCATAAGACTGTCCTCGATTTACTCGATGAGACAGCAAGACATAAGCAGGTTTTTCCAGTTGGTCGCTTGGATATTGATACTCATGGTCTTCTTCTATTGACCAATAATGGAGACTTAGCTCACGCTATGCTGTCTCCCAAGAAGCATGTGGACAAGATTTATCAGGCCAAGGTGGCTGGTATTATGGATGAAGAGGATATCTTGGCTTTTGAAAAAGGGATCAAGCTTAAAGACCATACTTGTCAGCCAGCGAAATTAGAGATTGTATCAGTCGACAGGAATGCGAGTACTAGTTTGGTTCAAATTACCATTGCCGAGGGAAAATTCCATCAGGTTAAGCGTATGGTAGCCGCTTGCGGTAAGGAAGTGGCGGATTTACAACGTTTGAAAATGGGACCTTTAAGCCTGCCAAATGATTTAGAGCTTGGTGCTTGGCGACGTTTGACACAGGAGGAGTTAGACGCTCTAACTATTTTTGGAATTCCTTTGGCCTAAGATAGTCTAGTAGTTGCGAAATAGGCGGATTTTTGTTACTATTATTGTGATATTCTAGAAGAAAAAACGAGGTAAATTCAAGTGGCATTTGGAGATAACGGACCACGTAAGAAATCATTTTTTGAACGTCTAACAGTATTGGTCGTTTTGATTATGCTATTAGTAACAGTTGGGGCATTGATTTTCCAAGCAGTCGCAGCTGTCCTTTAAGACGCTATCAAGCGTTTTTTTGTGTATGTCGGAGATTCTTTGGTCTGAGATCAAATTAGAACACAGCATACAAATCAGAAAGAGAGAATATAAATGAGTATGTTTTTAGATACAGCCAAGATCAGTGTCCAAGCTGGTCGTGGTGGCGATGGGATGGTTGCCTTCCGTCGTGAAAAATATGTGCCAAATGGCGGTCCTTGGGGAGGTGACGGTGGTAAGGGTGGCTCAGTCATTTTCAAGGTTGACGAAGGCTTGCGCACCCTTATGGATTTCCGTTATAACCGTAAGTTCAAAGCTAAGAACGGTGAAAAAGGGATGACCAAGGGTATGCATGGTCGAGGAGCTGAGGACCTTATCGTTAGCATCCCGCCTGGTACGACAGTGCGTGACGCTGAAACAGGTAAGGTTATTACTGATATGGTCGAGGATGGCCAAGAGTTTGTCGTTGCTCATGGTGGACGTGGTGGACGTGGAAATATCCGTTTTGCGACACCTCGTAATCCTGCCCCTGAAATCGCTGAAAATGGTGAACCAGGTGAAGAGCGCGAACTTCAATTGGAATTGAAGATTTTGGCTGATGTTGGTTTGGTTGGCTTCCCATCTGTTGGTAAATCAACAATTCTCAGTGTGGTAACGGCAGCAAAACCAAAGATTGGTGCTTACCACTTTACGACAATTGTTCCTAACTTGGGAATGGTCCGTACAAAGTCAGGAGAGAGTTTTGCCATGGCTGACCTCCCAGGATTGATTGAAGGTGCTAGCCAGGGGGTTGGTTTGGGAACACAGTTCCTCCGCCACATCGAGCGTACACGTGTTATCCTTCATGTTATTGATATGTCAGCGAGTGAGGGGCGTGATCCTTACGAGGATTATCTTCAAATTAACAAAGAGCTGGAAACTTACAACTTGCGCTTGATGGAACGTCCACAAATTATTGTTGCTAATAAGATGGACATGCCTGAGGCTGAGGAAAACTTGAAAGAGTTTAAGGAAAAATTGGCTGCTAACTATGATGAATTTGATGAGTTGCCACAAATTTTCCCTATTTCAAGTTTGGCCCATCAAGGTTTGGAAAATCTTTTGGAAGCTACTGCTGAACTACTTGATCAAACAGATGAATTCTTGCTCTATAACGAAGATGATATGGAACAAGAAGAAGTATACTATGGCTTTAACGAAGAAGAACGTCCATTTGAAATCAGTCGTGACGATGATGCGTCATGGGTGCTTTCTGGTGAAAAACTTGAAAAACTCTTTGTCATGACTAACATGGAACGTGATGAATCTATTATGAAATTTGCTCGTCAATTGCGTGGTATGGGAGTTGATGAAGCCCTTCGTGAACGTGGTGCTAAGGACGGCGATATTGTTCGTATTGGTAACTTCGAATTTGAGTTTGTGGATTGACGTTGAAAGACTATCAAGTGCTTCAGCACTTGATAGTCTACGGCGGCCGCTATGGCAACCTCATTACCTGCCTAAAGTGGGGGTTAAGGATTGACTTGTGTCGCATGGATTAGTGTGATATAAATACATGTTGAATACAACAAATTATTGAAAGGAGAGGTTTACAATGGGAAATAAACCAATATCCTTCAAGGATAAAGATGGGAATTTTGTTTCTGCGGCTGATGTCTGGAATCCGAAGAAACTTGAAGAACTCTTTACGCGATTAAACCCTAACCGAAAACTCCGTCTTGAGCGTGAGCGTTTGGCAAGGAAAGAAGCGGCAAAACACCCTGAATTAAATGAAGAAACAGAGCAAGTGTAGTACTTGCCCTGTTTTTTTATTTAAATTGGTAATCAAAAACAGTTACCTCATTAGAAGTAACTGTTTTAATAATTAGGCATTTAAAACTTTGTCCAAGAATTCTTTCAAACGTGGGTGTTGTGGGTTATCGAAGATTTGATCTGGTGTACCATCTTCAAGGAACTCACCGTCTGCAGTAAAGATGACACGGTTAGCAACCTGACGGGCAAATCCCATTTCGTGAGTAACGATAATCATGGTCATACCTTGCT
>OLNL01002521.1_pt1 | contig 13840 bp, 15 predicted proteins | sample 1672181 | NCBI WGS metagenome assembly OLNL01 (sample SAMEA3136656, study PRJEB25190) | human gut metagenome | biome: human gut; feature: human-associated habitat; material: faeces | place: Austria | collected 2013
AGAATACTAAATGTGCGTTATTATCTCAATTTATTGTATCTCAATTTTTTATTATCCGACTAAAGATACTATACTATAATTAGGATGCTCTATCAAGTAGGTAGCAGACGCAATTCATCTCCCACCTTAGAGGTCGGAGTCTTCTTGCTGTAAGAGGATAAATTTTATGCACTTTTTGATATTTGCTTATTTATAGTAGATAATCCAATTCACAATTAATATGAAACTTTCTGTCAATAATCCAGTGCACTAATCAGCTTCTTCTTCCAAAGCTTCAATAAGAAAACTCACTGGACGGAACCCATCATTGCAGGATATCATTGCTGACTTTTCATTTTTCATCCATCCATTGTAAATGTCCTTGCCTCCATATGCTAATGTCATGACAAATGGCGACATACTCTCCCAGGCACTATCGCACATTCCAACTGGCTTACACCAGCCATTGGCGATGAAAACTTGCCCTTCTTCTATATCACAAGCATGTTCCATAGGATTCTCATATTTTTCCATTAAATCTTTATAGCATGCTTTACGCATGACTGTGATTTTACATTTTTTCATTTTTTTCTTTGTCTCAATTTTAAAATCTAATAATTTTTGTTTCGTAATTTCTGTAATATTGTTTCCTATTTTAAACTATGCGAGGAGTTTGTGCAAATGTATTCCAGAGTATTTCTATAAAATTTCTCCTTAAAATAGGTATAAAATTAACACGTCCGCCTTCCATTTACCAAACATGTTAATCACATAGATAATATTTTCATATCTCCCCATAGAGATTTCAGAGGATTGTCACCCACTTCATACCTCTGTAACAAAAGTTCTGAGGTATCAAAAAACTTAGCCACTCCTTCTGGACATTCGCATATAAATGGTTTGTTATCTCTCCAAGAAATATTATACCTCGTATCATATAGAAGAAACTCAATATCTAATCCCATCTCTATGGCATTTTCTAATTCTGCAAGACTCTCTAATTTTCCATAATTCTCATACTCTATCACCTTTCAGCACCTCACTTAAAATATCACTGTTAGCAATTTCATGTCCCGTTTAAAATCATTGTCATATTTTCTTTTTGATATATCCCATCTGCTAAATATTAATTATGATAATAATCTACATTCCAATATGTATCTATTAATTCAGGTTTGTACAGCCGCTTTATTAATTACAAGACATATTTACATTCCACAATGTTTCTATTAATTCTAATTTTAACCACATCATTTACATTTGTATCATCATTTACATTCCACAATGTTTCTATTAATTCGATTTGTTTACAAAAGGAATCGGAACAATATTTAGATTTACATTCCACAATGTTTCTATTAATTCTAAAGGGTTTTAAATAAATAAAAAGGAGTGATTTCAATTTACATTCCACAATGTTTCTATTAATTCGAAATTCCGGAAGATGCCGAAGAGGATATGCCAGAAATTTACATTTCACAATGTTTCTATTAATTCAAATGGAGCCGTGGAGACTTACATATCGAGAGTGCAATTTACATTCCACAATGTTTCTATTAATTCGGACGTTCTGTCCCCTTTCTTTTAAATTCTTAAAAGATTTACATTCCACAATGTTTCTATTAATTCGGCTGCGTTAACCTGCAGGAGTCACAGACAGGATTTTATTTACATTCCACAATGTTTCTATTAATTCAGCTTACTGGCACACTCCAAAATATCTGCCGGTGTATTTACATTCCACAATGTTTCTATTAATTCCGTTCCAATCAGCGTCAAGATGATCTATTGCATATTATTTACATTCCACAATGTTTCTATTAATTCTGGCGGCTGAGCAGTTAGGGCGTAGGGCCTTTCTGAATTTACATTCCACAATGTTTCTATTAATTCTAGCACTGTCAGGGCACGTTATAGCGGTAATTGAATTTACATTCCACAATGTTTCTATTAATTCAGAAACCAGAAAGGGGATGGATTCTTCACAGATCAATTTACATTCCACAATGTTTCTATTAATTCATCTTTAATTTATTTGGTTCGGTGATTGTGTCATTATTTACATTCCACAATGTTTCTATTAATTCTCAGTATTTTCTTGATATGCTCGATGAATTTCTTGGATTTACATTCCACAATGTTTCTATTAATTCAAAATTCATAAATAAATCCTTTCCACATCTAAAAAATTTACATTCCACAATGTTTCTATTAATTCTGGAGAAATGATAAGACTCCGTATCTAAAAGAAATCAATTTACATTCCACAATGTTTCTATTAATTCTGACATGATTAAGGCGAATAAAGTACTCGCTGCTTCATTTACATTCCACAATGTTTCTATTAATTCTTAGGGGACAAAGAGATTACCGTACAGACAATGTTATTTACATTCCACAATGTTTCTATTAATTCTGTGTAGCCGTCTACTTCGTACAGCACAACCTTAAAATTTACATTCCACAATGTTTCTATTAATTCTGGGGTTGCGATGTACTGCCTCGCCGCCGTTGGTAATTTACATTCCACAATGTTTCTATTAATTCGTCCAACTGTTCTGAATTGACGCTAATGTTTGTTACATTTACATTCCACAATGTTTCTATTAATTCTGGCTTCCATTTTCCTAGTATTTGTTCCAATTCTCTATTTACATTCCACAATGTTTCTATTAATTCATTTTTTTGTCAGAAAATGTACGAGTAAACGGGGATATTTACATTCCACAATGTTTCTATTAATTCGTTGTCTTCGCGTTTCTAACAATCGAAGCTTCGGTATTTACATTCCACAATGTTTCTATTAATTCACCTGCACCCCGGAGATTATAGCGGAACTAGAGCAAAATTTACATTCCACAATGTTTCTATTAATTCGTGGTTCCGCTGGCTATCCCTAAACCGTTTTTATCACATTTACATTCCACAATGTTTCTATTAATTCTCGTGCTGCAAAGGACCGCGAACTTAATTCATCATTATTTACATTCCACAATGTTTCTATTAATTCTGGGAAGTACAGATGATAAGAAACCATTAGAAATTATTTACATTCCACAATGTTTCTATTAATTCTTTAGCAGAACAGGAAAAGGAATATTTAGATAAGTATTTACATTCCACAATGTTTCTATTAATTCACATTAAAACATTTCGTACTTGACTGGCACGAAAATTTACATTCCACAATGTTTCTATTAATTCTTAATTTTTTTTGATAATGTTCCTCTGCAACATAATTTACATTCCACAATGTTTCTATTAATTCAGATAGCGTGGAAACCTTCTGTCTGTCTTATCAAAATTTACATTCCACAATGTTTCTATTAATTCGACCGATAAGAGAAAGGAGTGCCGCAATGATTAATAATTTACATTCCACAATGTTTCTATTAATTCTAATGGTTCTCCGGCGATTGCCAGGGCAATAGAAATATTTACATTCCACAATGTTTCTATTAATTCGCAGAGTCAAATCAAGATTAAAACCCGATGGGGTATTTACATTCCACAATGTTTCTATTAATTCTATGATTTACTTGTATGATTTATCGTAAGAGCTTAAATTTACATTCCACAATGTTTCTATTAATTCTGATAACATTTTTTAATCAGATACCATATTATTTATTTACATTCCACAATGTTTCTATTAATTCGTTTTATGGATGATAAAACAGTGAGTAAAGTACTGTATTTACATTCCACAATGTTTCTATTAATTCATAGCGAACAAGAAACAAGAATTGGTGGTGTTGCTATTTACATTCCACAATGTTTCTATTAATTCGAGAGAAAACAATGAGTAAATTTTTTGATTTACACATTTACATTCCACAATGTTTCTATTAATTCCCGTTACTTAATTTTCCTCATTTTTCCTACTTTTTCACTCCTATTTCTGTCGATCTTAGACTCAATCTGTGTTTTTCCCTTATATTCTCATTTAAAAATTATCATATATCTTTTATTTATGCCATTGTCGATGTCCCCTGTTTTTTACTTTATCGAACATCGACAGTTCTATAATTTTATTTTTCTTACCGCGTATGCTATTTCTTTTAATTTTTTAAATGTATATTCTTACTTCTCTACTTATCAGCAGACTCACTGTAATATAATCAAACTGCAACTTAGAATTATATTTTTCATTTTAAACCGCCTATGAACCTAAAGAAATCCCATCCGATATTAACCAAACGGAATTTCATTAAATTAGTTGCTTCCTGCTTTATTCTCTTCACTGACCTGTAAATAATTCATCAGAGCAAGTTGAAATATTCTGGAACAATTAACACCATCTTCATCGGCTTTGGCCGCCAGCCATGCAGGTAAAGACAAAGTTTTCTTTACAAAACGACTATTAATCCTTTCACGAACAGGCGGCATAAATACCTCAATCAATACAGGAACTTCGTTAGAATCCAAATGAATCGATGTAATCGGAGTTGGAACGGGAATCTCTTCACCATCTTGCTCCATGCCCCATATATGCAGCCCAAGAGCTTCTTTAGCATTTTTTAAAGCTTCCTCTGTATTATCTTTCTCAGCACATGGAAGACATCCAGGTAAATCGGGAAATTCAATACTAATACCATCTTCTTCATAAGAAAAAACAGCTACATAAGAATATCGGTCTTTTGACATAATTAACACCTCCGTTATGTGCAGAGAAGTTACGGAAACATAACTCCAGACTGCTTTGATATACTTCGTAAGGTTTTGATTGGAATATCTTTGTTAGGATGAGTAACTGTTACCCTGCCCTTTTTAATTGAATGTTTGAATTGGTGATGATCGCCAACACAAGCAACCTCATACCATCCATCTTTCTTCAATATCCCAATCACTTCTCTGGATGAATAACTTTTCATCTCATCCCTCCTTACATAACATATTTTAATACATAATTTATTATGTGTCAATCAAATCAATACGCAATTTGTTATGTATTATAAAATAAAAATTATCACATATCCTTTACTTATACTATTATTGATGTGCCTCATTTTTTGCCTTGTCGGGCATCGACAGTTTTATAAAATAAAGCTTGTTTTATCATCTTCCTTACCCCAAAATTCTTTATCCAGCCACTTTTGCTGGCGGCTTTTGAATAGAATTACAGAATCAAGATTGGAATCAATGTATACTTTTAATTCCTGTTGGAGTTTTACTAATTGAACTTTGGATATCTCACCTTCAAATACAGAGTTTTGAATATGAGATAGATATTTTTTACATATCTTAAAGATATGCGACCATCTCTTTTGTCCGTTTTCGTCTTTGCTTATATCATATACTAAAACTACATACATATTTTACCTCTGTCATCATTCTTCTATAAGACACAAAAATTTTTATATACCAAAATCACATACATATTTTACCACCATATTCTAAACCCTTCGTATTCTTTTTCTCCTATCAAATGTTTTATGAGCTTATATGCTTCCAACCGAATTAAATATTGATAAGAGATTTTTTTCCCTAATTCTTTGTGCATGATTGTCTGTTTCATTCGTTTTTCAAATTCTGTGACAATCAAGCGGGATGCTTCCTTTTTTAGATGTAAAAAGTTTAGTTCTTTTGTAAAACTTTTTTCTGTTATCTGGTTTTTATTTAATAGAGAAAATATTAATCTGTCTCCAATCAGTGGTTTGAATACCTCAGATATATCAAGGCATAAAGAATATCTTCGAAATCCTGGTTCATGAAGATAACTTATTGTTGGGTCTAGCTGCGTGTGGTAAATCTCGCTCAATGTTTTGGCATATATCAAGGAGTTTACAAAAGAAATCAGCGAATTTATCATATTGTCTGGTGGATGCATCACTCTTTTCTCAAATTGTATTTCCTGATTTACAATGGTGTTCCATGCCCTATAATAGTTTTTTCGTATATTTCCTTCTATTCCCATTAGTTCTTCGATAAACTCTGTGTGGTCTAGTTTTTTTCTTAGACTGTTTACTTCTTTCATACACTCAGCTACATCTTTTCCTCTGCTGTTATAGTAACGTAAATTTCTATAAATATTATCTGCAGCCGCCTTGATAAATTCTTTTGCTATAACGAGACGCTCATCATAGCAGGTGTAATGTTCTACCTGTTTTACGAGAAGTTGTCCGGCAAGTAAGCTTTCTTTTGGATAGTAGCTTCCTGTATAGAAGTTGTAATAGTTAAAGAAATGTAATGGGATTCCGTACTGTGAGATGTAGTTAATAAACGCTGTGTTAAATGACATTTCCGACAATATATATATGTCTGAAATTCTTTCTATCGGTATGTCCCTTTTGTCCCCTTCATATGTTGTAAATTGCAATGTATTGTCTTTTCTTTTTAAATCCCCATTATTATAAATATATAGGCTTTGTTTCATTCGTACCCCTCCTGAAAAGTCAGTTCATCAGAAGATAAGTAAAGCATATTTTAAGCTTTGTTTCATTTGTTCTACTCTTCAAATCACCTTGATTATCTTTACCTAATTTGTATATTTGAAGCTCTGCTCCATTTGTACCCCCTGCTGCCTTTATATAAAACACAAGTCATGATATGCACATTTTTTACATATTTTTTGTTCTGTAAATTTTGGTGGAAATTCTTCTTTTTTCATAGATTCAATTTCATCAATAATTGATTTTAATTTTTCACGGTCCTGTTTGGATAGTTCTACTAACAAAGTTTTCTTCATAAGAGGGTAGTCTATTTTACCTTTAATGTTTTTCACTCCCCGTTCTTCTAAATAATAAAGGTAATATTTTACCTGCCAGATTCCGGCTTCTTCAATTGCCTTACTTTTCTTAATTTCATGTAACTCCTGATGTTCCCTGATAAAGTCAATGTTAATCACATTATCAATATTGATGTGTTTCTCATCCCTTTCATAACTTTTTTCATCCAAAAGCTTTCCCAACTGTACATTTTCATTTTCCGATTCCATATTGATTTCGTGGCAGAAATACCATAGCTTTCGTTTACAAACAAAGTAATAGTAAATCATGACACCTGTGATTCTTTTATCTGTCATACCTTCGTCCTCATTATTTAATCATAAATCATATATTACAGTATACATGCCTCATCATCTATCTCCCCTAAAATAAGACCTTTTCCCCTTCCCGTATCCGGGTCAAAATCATATTTCATTGATGTTCTGTGAATTTGTGTTACAGGGTAATTATTTTTTCTGTCATCTCCGTGAGAGCCGATTGTTGTGACATCTATTCCATTTAGCCCATTATCTTTATAACGATAGTAAGTAAGTCCCAGTGTCAGACTGCTAAATTTAGATGTGATGATATTCTTTATGTCTTTGTTTATATTTGGTGTTCTGAGTAGATTGACTCCCTCTTCAAAAAGAACTTGATTTTCTTCATAGAGTATATCTGGCAGTACTGTTATGCTATGAATATTTCGAAATTTTTTATCGACATCTTCTTTGGTATATTCTATAGGATGAATTGTTGAAAAATGTTCTAGCCAGTATTCAATCTCTTCATAATACTTTGTTTTTTTAATTTCTTCTGTGCAGTAAACTGCATTGATATATTCCGTTTTCAGCTCTTCTGTAAATATTTTATCTTCATATTGATACAGTTTTTCGAGAGAACGATCATACATATCTTCATAATAAACTGTTCCCTTTCCATTCGCATTATCATAAACAATGACATTCGGTTCTTCTGGAATATAACGCCCTTTTCGATTGCAGCGTCCCATTCTCTGGAGCAAACTATCTACCGTACACATTTCGGTATATAATACATCAAAGTCAATGTCCAGGCTGGCTTCTACTATCTGTGTTGTAATCCAAATTCCGCATTCTTCTTCATTTTCAGAAAAATTCTTAATCATTTTTTCCAGTTGCAGGCGGTCTTTTTTGACATATCGAGAATGCAAAAGATGGAGGTCTTCCTCTTCTAACTGGCTCTCAATCTGCTCATAAACTTCCTGCGCTTTGGTGACAGTATTACAAATAACTAACACTTTTTTATCCCGGCCTTTTTCAAGTATTTCATCAAAGTTCATTTCTCCTGATTTTATTTTGACTTTATGCCGGATAATATCTGATTCTTTAGAAAAATCTCGAAATTCATACTGTTCTCCCTGGATTAATCCGCATTTTTCCATGAAATATTTTAGGACAGGAGGAAAAGTTGCTGTAATAATCGCAAATCGGCCTCCCATTTCTGTAATTTGTTTTAGTCCAGTTATAATCGTTGCTATAATATGTGGGTCATATGACTGCACTTCATCAAGAATGACTTTAGAATATTTTAAAGTTGCCGCAAAAATTTCCGTTCCTAATGCTCGATATACAAATTTGAAAAGCTGGTCTACGGTACATATCGTAAGTGGATTAGATAATAATTTGGCTTTTTCATATCTCTGATATATACTATCTGCTGCATTTGTACTTTCTTCTAAATATTTTTGCATTGCATCTGAGTGAAGCAGTTCTACATCCTTATAATTATAATCATCCTTGATTCTTCGATAAATATCATTGGCCGAAACCTTTAATGGTAAAGTATAGAAGCCTTTCTCTCCATTAAGCCATAACAATGCCGCTTCCGTCTTTCCCGAACCAGTCGGGGCAATGACTACCAGATTTTTATTTACATTTTCTTGCATGAATTTTTGTGCTGGCTTTAAAGCAAATTTTTGCTCTTTCATATTTTTATTGATATTATTTACCAGCCTTTTTTCTTCCAGATCTGAATTTTCTTCGGCAAATTCATAACCAGCACTTACTGTATAATCAAATTTGTTCAGCATTCCTTTGAGTAAAACATATTTGTTCCAGAGAGAAGGTTTCACATCTAACTTTATGCTTGACATATTATTTCGGAAAAGCAATTTTCTCATCTGGCTGCTGTATACCTTGTCCCGCTCTTCTTTCAAATATTCCGAAAGATATTTTAAATAATATTTCTGGCAATATGCTTTTATATCATCCTGAATAAAATCGTCTTTTCTATCATGATGATAATAAATCGCTGTCATAAAAGCCTTAAAATCATCTTTTTCTAATCCTTCATATAATTTTTGAAATTCCTTATAAGAAATAGATACTGCACTTAAAAATCCATGCGGAATCTGAGAAATTTTTTTCTCAGGCTCCGACAGATTATCTCGTACTTTCTGACATACTTTGGACTGAAAAATGAGATTTGCCTTTCCCCAGTCATGCTGGCGGCAAGCTTGGAGAATTAATATTTTTTCTATCTCAGTAAAATATTTTCCATATCCTCTGAAAAAAGCTTCGGCACATTTTACAATATCTTCTTCATGTTCTTTCAAAGTTTTCTGCTTTTCTTCTTTTTGATTCTGTATTTTCTGAATTTGCTGAATTATTATCTGTTCTTCTTTGGGAGTGAGTATTCCTTCTAAACTGTCTAAAAAACTTTCCAGAGTTTCTTTTAATGCTTCTACTTCCTTGATGCTCAATTGCTTCGCTTTTGATTTTGCATATAACTCCATATTTCATTCCCCCAATACACAAAATCTATCTTATGTTCTTACTAAATACAACAGCACTTTCTGCCTCAGAATCATCCACATATCCCTGATCTAATACCTTGCCAGCCGGATAATAGTATGCTCTTACCCGTCCACCATCTTTCTTCCATCTGCGTAAACCATTTTTTGTTATCTCGTATTCTCTTGTCAGATTATAAATTGTTGCGCCACCTTCACCATCTTCAAATATGCGTTCTCCATCCTCGGTTTCATAATCAACAGGAATATAAATATTATTATGCACACTAACTTCTTCTTCCCATGATAAATGAACAATTTCTACCTTTTTAATATCTAGTAAATCTTCATATCTTCCCAATGAAAGATACTGTGGTGGATTTAACAATGACTGATAAACAGTATCAAAATCTTCTTCAGACGGCAAAATATGAAGAATCATATTATTTTCACAAATCAGTTCGACATTAGCAATTCCTTTAAATACTCCATAGTCCTCTTTATCATGAACGCAAATTTGGTGTCTTCCTTCTTCGAACTTTACCCCTGCTGAAAAGGAATATCTTGTATATAATTCAGATATCGTTCCTTTATTTTTTCCCTGAATACTTAATTCCATCGGATGAAATGTCGTAAAACCACAGGCAGCATGAATCATGCCCAGTACCGTAGAGTATGGTGGCAGCGGAAAAGTTTCTTTAATAATAAAACTGCTCGGTTTCCTATAATTTACAAGATTCTGAAAACATTCTACTCTAATTGCCTTCATAATAAGCATCCACTTCCTCTTTCAAATGTTTGAATACGTTTCCTACGGACTCTGCTTTTAATTTTTCTTTTACGTCTTTTTCATTATCGAAAATTCCCGATGTGATTCCTGTGTAAGTATATTCCTTTAATTCTTCTGAATCCTCCACAATCTCTTTTAACGTGGCAACACCAATTTTATTTGCCTTTACACTCACAATATTTTCAAAGAATGGATTCTTTCTTTTATATCTTCCACCGATGATAAACAGTGGGCTTAAGTTCTCTCTTCTTCCTCTGATATCTCGGTATAAATACTGTACGGTATCTAAAAGCTCCTTTACTCTACTTGCTTTTTCTTCCTGTGATACTTCAATTTCCACATCCACTCCAATTCTATCTAAATCTATCGATATAGTATAGCTGTAATAAGAACGATGGATTTCACTCTGCGCAATTCCATTTTCGAGGTTCTGACGCTGTGCCAGTCCCATGTTTGTGAGAAACTCCAAGTCACTCTGATATGGCTCTAAAGAAATCGCATTGCTTAATCGCACTACTGCGCTTCTTGTAGATGCACCACCCTTTTTATCATCTGCTTTGGAAGTCGTTTTCATATATCCAAATAAATCGATTTCTGGATAATCTTCAATTGTTGCAGATGGGGCAAACTGTACTACACCACTCTTGCCGTCAACCGGTGTATTATCCCATTTAAGCTGCTTTACGATATTGTATCGCATAGCCTGTCTTGAAATATAAGAATACTGCTGGAAATCTCCTCTTGTCATTTTCTTTAATGTTGTGATATTTCCGATTCCCTCACCATAGTTTGCACTCTCTGCTAAAAATACCATTGTAAATGTTAAACCATCTCTTGTCATTTAATTTTCCTCCCCACTTTCATCCTGTGACTGTTTCGTATCTTCTGATTTACTATCCTTACTATCTGTATAACTTCCCTTTAATCCCAGTATAAAAGAATAGCCATACTCTGAAAACTTCTCCTTATTTCCAAGCATATAAACGAAACCATCTGCCATAGGTAATTTTGTTGAACTATACAACCGTATTACAATATCCATAAATTTTCCTTCATTTCGCACAGACAAAGCATTCAGTAATTGATAGATTGTTCCCCTCATACATTCATCATTTTCCGCTTTTTTTGCTAATAAAATCTCTTTACGCAATTTATAGCCTGCATCCCTCATTTTAATACGACTCATAAATATCCCCTCCTTAGCCTTTGACAGTTTTTCTTCAATACCCTGCTGCGATTGTTCCAACTCTTCAGAAATGCTCCCCACATTTACTTCCATTCTTTTTTCAATACTTGTGCATAATTGAACTACAAAAACCCAATATGCCGTTGGTATTACTCCAGTATTCTCCAGAGACTCCTTTAAAATCTGATTAAGTAAACTATACTGTTTATGATACTGCAAAATATTCATAACAACGCTCTCATGAACATTTACAAATTCATTAGAAAGTTTTACATATGGGTGTTGCTCAAGATATTTCAATGCTTTCTGTACCTTTTCCTGTTTCAGAATCTGTAGGGCATCTCTGCCTATAATACTGAACATATAATTATCTTCTGCGCGTGTTCCTCTTAAAATAACCTGCACATTATTGAGTTCTTTTACTTTGTCAGAAAGAACTTTATTCAATATCCTTGCAAACCATACTGTATAGTTTTCTTCTTCTCCTTTTTCCTTAAGACCGTTCCCTCGTTTTTTACCGTTCACATCCACTAATACCGATATGTTTTCATTCAAATTCATAAATACGAACTTATTTGCATACATTTGAAATCCCAATGGACTTAATGCATAGACAAAGGAACATACAGGACATAAAAAGGCATCTACCTGACAATTCCAGAAAGCGGAACGCTTTCTTGTCAAATCATCTGCCATTTCTTTCATAAAAGCGATAGAAATCTTTTCTTTCCCAGTAATCCCATTTCCACAGTCAATACAGGTATCTTTTGCTTTTTTATGTTCACCTTCTAAGTACTTATGAAACGGTTCCGAAAAATCCTTTTCAAAAACAGCCCGCATATCCTTTTTTGCATTTACCCGAAGAAGGAAACATTTTCCATCCCAAAATCGGTTAATATAATTATAAATTATACTTTTCATAATAAAAGTTTCTCTACATAACGGCTGTGTTAAAAATTGCTGTAATTCTTCCAAACGCTTTCTTAAAACATCAGATTCAAATTTATCACTAAGTTTATTCTTCTTCAGTTCCAGATAAACTTCAGGGTTCTCTACCTTCTCTTTGATAATATTGAATCCGTTCTGATAGCTATTCGAAAGCAGCTTTTCCGTGATAAACTTTAAATCGTCCTTTTCTTCTCTTCCTGGATTCCATTTATCTTCCCTTATTTTAGTAAGGCAACGCTCAATTCTGTCAAGTACTCCCTGATATACTGTGTTTTTTCCAAAATACTTTACACAGGCATTAAAATATAAATCTGTCCAGTCTGCATGAAGTGCAAAGTCTCTATCCAGCCAAATCCCCTGCTCATCTGATGTAATACCATAATCTGAATCTTCTTCTGCTTCGGATATATCCAACAAGTATTTCATACCTACAATTCCGGCATTCTTCAGAAAATCACCGAGTGTAATAATTACTCTGTCCAACTTTTTCTCCCCCTTTCTGTAAGATGTGCGTTACAATTTGTAGGAGATTTTGCCTGATTAAAAATATCCTATTAATACACTATCTCCCACATCCCATGTCCTTCCGAACGTCTGCCTCCCATCCCTGTCCGATATAAAAAGGTCAGAAGTTCTGGACTTCCTGATAATTTATAAATTCCAATATTCGCATCTACCTTTCTTCCAAATATCGTTGCAACAATTTTCTTGCCTTTTATTGGAACAATCTCAAAGCCTTCTACTGAGACATCTACTCCTAATCTCTCAATTAGCGTCTGTACATTTTCTTTCACTACCTGAGAAAATTCTGGATGGTCGTAAACATAATAAGTATCTCTGTTCTCTTCTACATCATGTCTTCTTGCTATGAGAGAACTCTGCATTTTCACAATAATCTCCGGATCCTTTATCTCCTTTCTCCTCACATTTTTAATGCGTACAAGCTCCATCGAATTACCATTCATCGGATAACGCTGATGTAATATTTTCTTAAATCCATTAAAAAAATAAATAGTCTGCTCCATATCTGCGTTTGAAAAAAACATCGAGAACTTATTCTGCCTTAAATATATCTTCTCGTCCTTAAACTTTGCCCCTGGCAGATAATAAGAAAAAGTGTATGGTTTTACCACTGACCTTCTCTTATCATATAATTGCTCAAACATCTTTGGTGAAGCACTCTCTAACGACGCTTTTAAGAAACTTACCAGCAGCCGGTCTAATTCTAACGGTAACTCTGGTTTTTCCAAGACAAACTCTAAATTAAATTGAATCATCTTCCCCCTTCTTTCTCTTTAAGATTTTTATTTGTGCCATTGTGGCCCTCCCTATATTTTTACACTATCATCGGTCAACATTTATACCAATCTTGTTTATGCAGAAGTTCTATTCGAGAATCTATCGTGTGACATCCTCCCCCACCTATAGGACGCCACTGAAAAAGTGGTAAGTTTAGTATC
>OLNL01002523.1_pt1 | contig 13830 bp, 7 predicted proteins | sample 1672181 | NCBI WGS metagenome assembly OLNL01 (sample SAMEA3136656, study PRJEB25190) | human gut metagenome | biome: human gut; feature: human-associated habitat; material: faeces | place: Austria | collected 2013
CTGCACTGGAATCTGTTCCTACAACTGTAGCTTTTGCTGTTGTATCATCTACAAATCCTACGGTGAGGGAAGTGGCATCAGATACAACATGATTATTGGTTGCGATCATAAGATTATCTTTTGTCTTTGCAACGATAAATCCTGAACCTGCTCCTTCTGATTCCTGTGTACCAAAGCCATAATAATTGGAAGACTGAATTGTGCTTGTAATAGATACAACAGATGGCATCACTTCATTAACTACACTTGCTACATTACTGCTGGAGCTGCTTGAGCCGCTTGATGATGTCTCGCTCTTTGCACTTGTTGTTCCCGATGTTGTTTCAATTCGATCTGCTGTAGAAGGATATAATTTATCTTTTGCTACGGACACTCCTACAAAGCAGGCTCCCGCTACAAGACCAAATACTGCTGCGGATGCAACTAACTTGGCAGCTTTCTTACCCATTCCGTTCTTATTATTTTTACTGCCATTCTTTCTCTGTCTGCGTCTCTTATCAGGTTCCGGCGGGATATTCCCATAATAATTTTCATTATTATAAGTACTCTCATCTCTCCATCCGTGGCTGCTATAAGAATTATTATAAGTATCGTTGGAATTATTTCCATTGTCATACTGATAGGAACTGCCACCTGTACCTTGTTCTCTGTAAGAATATCTATGACTCTCTGTATTCTCCTGTGTTACCGATTCCTCAATCGGTGTTACATCTATAGCTACTTGCTGACTGTTGTTTTCCTGGTTATTTATCCTGTTGTTCTCTAAATTCTCATTATGGAATCCATTTTCAAATTCGTTCATAATGTTATCCCCTTTCCTAAGTTTGTAACCTTATCTTAGCAACGATGTGTGATAAATTTGTGTTGTATTTATGGCAAATTTATGGATTTCTACTGATTTTGCAGCTTTTTCACACTTTTTTCGTAAAAGCAGGAAAAGAAATAACCTTGTGGAATGCCCTATTCTATTGTATAATAAGTTAGAAAATTATCCCAGTAAGAGGTATATTACGCCCTTTTTTCCATATATATATCCCTTTTGGGTGATGGAGGTACACTTTTATGATTAAAGAGAATCAAAAATATCTTAACCGGTTCCACGTCGTTCTTGATGCACTGGTTATTTATTGTTCCTTTTGTCTTAGTTACTATATTCGATATATATGCCCTCTTTTTAAAGACATTTTTCCTCGTTTTGGTTACTGGCGGCAGTTGTGGCAATATCAGGGTATACTTCTTGTTCTGATTCCTGTATACCTTATTTTATATGCAAAGTTTAATTTATATAAACCAAAAAGATTTCAAAATAGGACTTCAGAGTATGCGAATCTCATTAAGGCGAATTCCATTGGAATGGTTTTCTTCTTTATATATATAATCTTTATGAAGATTCCCCATGTTTCACGAAGTCTTCAGTTAATGTTCTATGTTCTTTCCATGCTTCTTACCATTGCTGAAAGGGCGGCAATCCGTTATGCATTAGAAAGAACTCGCAGAAAGGGATTTAATCTTAAACATGTTGTTGTTATTGGTTTCAGTGCAGCAGCCGAAGCCTACATCGACCGTATTAAGTCAAACCCACAGTGGGGCTACACCATTCACGGTATTTTCGATGATAATCTCAAGGCTGACTTTTCTTACCGCAATACTTTTTGCATTGGTAAGTTAAAGGATGTAGAAAAGTTTCTTCAGAACACTTCTATGGATGAGGTGGCAATCGCACTCAGCCTGAAAGAGTATTATAAACTGGGAGATATGGTTGCTATCTGCGAAAAGTCTGGTGTGCATACAAAGTTTGTTCCAGATTATTATAAATTTATTTCTACTAACCCAGTTACTGAGGATTTGAACGGACTTCCGGTTATCAACATCCGTAATGTTCCGCTTACAAATACTGTAAACAAATGTATCAAACGTCTTGTGGACATTATTGGTTCTATCGTTTGTATCATTCTCTTTTCACCGATTATGGCTGTTGTTGCTGTTCTCGTTAAAAAGAGTTCCCCAGGACCAATTATTTTCTGTCAGGAACGAGTCGGTCTTCATAATAAACCTTTTAAAATGTACAAGTTCCGATCGATGGGAGTACAGTCTGCCTCTAAGGAACAAAAGGCCTGGACAGTACACAACGATCCCCGGGTCACTCCCGTGGGAAGAATTATCCGTAAGACCAGTCTTGACGAACTGCCACAGTTATTTAATGTATTAAAGGGTGATATGAGTCTCATTGGTCCACGGCCAGAACGACCTCTTTTCGTTGAGAAATTTAAAGAGGAGATTCCTCGTTATATGATAAAGCATCAGGTACGTCCCGGTATGACAGGATGGGCACAAGTTTGCGGCTTCCGTGGAGACACATCCATTGAGGGACGAATTGAACATGATATTTTTTATATTGAAAACTGGACATTATCTTTTGATATTAAGATTCTATTTCTTACTGTATTTAAAGGATTTGTCAATAAAAATGCTTACTAACACAGATTTTTTAACTAATGAATGTACTCTCCGAAACATTCCATAAACCTATTAAATTTCCAGAAGTACCTATGACAGAATGGAGGCATATTTTATGAAATATGGTTCAATATATAGTAAAGATAACATTGAAAACAAATATAACTATTCCAGCACAGGCGGCAGACGAAGTTCTCAGAATAATTTCAAAACTTCTCACGACCATCATACACATTCCACATTGAATACTGATGGCCTGCTTCGAAGTTCTTCCGGTACAGGATATCATTCCTCTGGTTCTTCTATAAAAAATTCTGGCAAACCATCAACAAAGAAGTCCTCTTCCCAGAATAAGCCTGATACAAAGTCTCAAAAGCGGCAGACTTCTGGCGGACGAGCTTTAACTTATCATGAACGTAAAAAAAAGAAAAAACGGGGATGTTTTCCTTTCCTTCTTTTAATCATTCTTTTAATTGCCGGGGCGGTTTTTGCATTCCGTTTCTCATTAAAAGGTGCCTTTTCCAAAATAGAAAAATATCCTTTAGATAAAACAAGTGTAACTGTAAATGATACGGATGCTAATATAAAAGATTATCAAAATATTGCTCTTTTTGGCGTTGATAGTCAGGATAATAAAATTAAAGATAAAGGTTCCCGTACTGACTGTATCATCATTGCCAGCATCAATAAATCAACCAAAAAGGTAAAATTGATGTCTATTTACCGTGATACCTATGTAAGTATTGATGGCGAATACGATAAGATTAATGCAGCATATTCTTATGGCGGACCAGAACTTGCTCTTCGCACAATTAACCGTAACCTGGATTTAAATATCACAGATTTCGCCACGGTTAACTTTAAAGCATTAGCCGATGCTGTTGATGTGCTTGGAGGTATTCCATTGACCATTAATTCTGAAAAAGAATTACAGAATTTAAATGATTATATTGGTAATATGAATCATATTAATGGTGGAAATTCTCCGAAGTTTGAAAAAACCGGAACTTATACCTTCGATGGTAATCAGGCTGTTGCCTACTCTCGTATCCGCTACATGGAAGGCGGAGATCACGCAAGAGCTAACCATCAGCGACTTGTTCTTGAAGGTATTATGAATACAGCTAAAAAACAGCCGCTAAAACTTGGAAAGTTAATCAGTACTGTTCTTCCACAGTGTAAAACGAGCCTCTCTAATGACGCTCTCACAAAGCTGACTCTTTCCATGGCACGTTGTAAGATAGAAGATTCGCAGGCTTATCCTTTTAAATCTGAAGATGAACGATATAACGGCATCTATTACGGTTTTCCAATTACAGCCCAGACAAATGTAAAAAAAGCACACGAATATCTCTTTGGTACGAAAGACTATAAACCAACAGAAGAGCTTCAGAAGATCAGTGCGAAGATTAAGGTTGTAACGGATTATATTGGGATTACGGAATAGCGCCATATAATACCCTATATCTGTGGCCTCGGAGCAAGGTTTGGATGCAAGCGCATAAGCGAGCATTCAAACCGCCGCGACTAAAGTCACAGATATAGGATATCTTCTCTTTGGTGTTTCGTCTATTTGCCTACGGCAAATCACTATTCTTCGTAATAATTAAACTTCGGTGTTGCCTGTATCTGACAGGATGCTTTCATTGTTCTTCTATTTTTATGAAGTTGTACGTTAATAAGAAGCATTTCACCGTTTTCTACCATTTCCTGAATATCATCTTCTGTTAATTCTTCGTAATCCTCTGTTATCATATCTGCATATTTGAGTTCAAGATATACATCACACATATTTCCTAATGATTTGTGATATTCGATTTCATCTGGGTCAAGCTCATTTTCACTTTCTGCTGGTGCATATCCGTAGGACATAATAATCGGAATTCCCAGTTCTTTTGCAAGTTTACGGATTCCATCCATGAGCGGTTTCATATCCTCAGAATCTTCTACTGAGAGTATATTTTCAATATTATCAATAAATACCACTGGCTTATGTGCTCCCTCTGTTACGATGGAACGAATAAGTTCTGCTAATATATCTCCTGCGGAGGCATCTTCCATATTTTCTACATATTCAGACACTGCTTCCTGATCAAGTACAAAAAGATGTTCACTGATTCGTCCTCTGTACCAATTCAATTCATCTTTTAAAGAACGAATATCTGCGCCTTTTTCTCCTGTCATGATTGCCATAGAGGATACTGCTTTTTCTTCATCTTTTTTATTCATTTCATAGCTGAGACGAGAGATGGTATCTACCATAAGGTCATAGCGGGTAAGCTCTGTTGAAATATAAAGTACATCTACACCGCTTTCTGCTGCCCGGTCGGCTATCTGCTGCATAAATCCGTTCTTTAAATACTGAGGTGTAGCATCTACAAAGTAACTTCCTTTATGAAGGCCATAGCGGAGCATTGCATCTAAACGTTTGAATCCTGTGCTTAACTTTCTGTTTTCCTGTGTATCTACAATATACTCTTCAAATTTATCCATAAAGCTTGCAGAGTTTTTGAGAACAAATGGATTGCGGACACTTACCTGGAATTCTTTTTCTTCGACATTCTTTCCTGTTAGAACTACTGCGCTAAATTCTCTTTCTTCTTTTTCTGGAGCTGTTTTTTCCTTACGTTTTACAATATTCTTGTGTTTTCTGGAATGTGATGTTCTCTCACTGTGTGCAGGCTTCTTCGTCTGTGAAGATGTCCTCTCTGCCTTTTCCGGTCTTGTTTTTTCTACCTGAATTGTGTCTTCTGATTCAGAAATGTATTCTGCTTCCTTGTATTCTGCTTCTTTCTCTGTTTTCTTAGAAACTCCCTTATTTGCTATCTCTTTTTCCTCTGTCTCAGAGCACTCACTATTTGCTGTCTCTTTCTCTTCTGTCTCAGAGTACTCTCTATTTGCTGCCTCTTTCTCTTCTGTCTCAGAGTATTCCTTATTTGCTGCTTCTTCCTGAGCTGCCTCTGAGGTCTCTCCCTCTTCTTCCTCAGAGTTTTCCTCTTCACTGCTTATTTCTTCCTCAGAAGCTTCTTTTAAAATACTTTCTGGCTGTTCTGATACATCTTCGGCACCTTCCGTCTTATCAGATTCGTCCTCCGTTTTTTCTGCAGAGTTTTCTTCTAAATCCTCCTCAAAAACTGCCTCTTTTTCTGTTTCTTCAGATTTGTCCTGACTGCTTTCTTCTAAAGGTTCTTCTAAATCTTCCTCAATAAAGTCTTCATCCATAGCAAGTTCTAATTCTCGCTCGAGGTCATCTTCATCTAAATCTTCTAAATCTTCAAGAGCATCTTCTTCTGTATCTAACGCGGATACCGCTGCCTTTTTCTTCTTGCCATTTTCCTGTTCTTCAAGCCATGCATCAAGTGCTACTTCTGAACCAGCAAGTTCCAGTAAGAGCATTCTTTTTGCACGCTCATAGACTTCACCCTCCAGGCCAAGAGATGCCAGATTATCCAAAGCTTCATCTATCTCTGCCTGTGTGTGGTCTCCAAGAACTAATTCGCCCGGATCAACATATTCAAATTCTTCCGCTTCTTTTTCTGAAACTTCAGAATACTCAGGCTGTTCTTGTACTTCTTCTGCTGTTGGCGCAGGGGTTATCTCAGAACTTTCTTCTGTTGCTGTCTGTTCCCCGGCTGTTGATGCACTCTCTTCCATCGGCTGTTCTGTTGCTTCTTCCACTTTCGGAAGTTCTTCTGATTTCTTCTCTTCCTCTGCTTTCCCGGCTTTCTGTGCCGCTTTTAACTGCTCTGCTGCCAATGCTTCTTCCGCTGCCTTAAGCTGTGCCTTTAATTCTTCAATGGAAGGACTTTGACTTTCTTCGGACTCCTCTTCTATATCTAATTCATCAAAGTTTAAATCATCCTCGCTCAGTTCTTCCTCTGTCTCCGATATTGATTCAGCCTTCTTCTGTACTGCGTTTTCTTGTGCCTCTTTTGCAAGTTCTACTGCTGACTTTGTTTCTCTGGCTTCCTGTGGCTCTGGCTTAGCTGCCTGCTGTGCTGCCCTGGCAAGTTCTACCGCCGACATTGGCTGGCTCTGTGATTCTGACTGTGAACTTTCCACTGCTGGTTCCCTCGTTCCTGCCATTCCACTTCCAACAACACTGCCTGCACTTTCGCCTTCAAATGCCATCGGTGCCGTTTCAGCTGTAGTACCTGTTTCCGTCTGCGCCAAAGTTTCTTGTGTTTCTTCTGAGTCAGAAGACGTATTTCTGGAAATAACTTCTCCGATCAAAGATTCCATATCTTCCTGCGTCACAGCTCCGCCAGTCTGACTCATTAGATTTTTCAAGTTTTCGAAAATCGTCTCGTTAATTAATCCTAAGTCTGCATTGGCATCTTCAGCCAGAATCATCTCTGCATTTTCTTGTACTACTTCCTGACTAATCATACGAAGCATATCATCTGAAAATGTCGGCATTCCCTGTGATTGGCTGGTTTGCTGTGCTGTTGTTCCATCTCCCTGTCCGGCAGACTCCTGACTATTCTGCTCTCCTGCTGTCTGATCTGGTGCGATTCCAGACTGTTCCAGAATCTCATCTGGTAACTCATCACTGATATCTTCTGGAGCCACTCCCGCTTCAATCTGTTTTTCCCGATAAAGTTCTTTCTCTATCTCTAATTTTTCCTCTGGTGATAAATCTTCATAATCTTCAAAAGAAACGAGTTCATCACTGTTCTTTTCCATATAATTTAAAATTTCCTGCTGATGAAGTGCAAATTCCATCGGATCTTTTCCGCGCTTTCTTGCCTCTTCCATAAGACGTTCTGCTCTCTTTTCTGCCTCAAGCTTCATCTGATCCTCTTCTTTGGCCTTCGCGATTGCTTCTGCGGCTAACTGAGAAGCTGATTTGGTTTCTGGCATCTTCATCTCTTTAGGTTCATATTCCTCTTTCTGATGTGCTTCCTCATCCTTATCCACAGCTGACTGTGCAAGTTCCCAGGCTGAAACTGGCCTTCTTCTCTGCTCTTCTAATGCTCTCTCTTCTGCCTTGTTGGCCTCATCTTCTGCAAGCATTTCCGTCGCTGTCTTTTCCCTTCCATATCGAATCTGAGAACGGTCAAATGGATATTCTACCTTAGGATCATTTAATCCCATCATCTGCATAAAATTATTATAGATCAAATCATTAAGATTCGCCGCTTCCTGATGATTTACATCGTCTTGTCCAAACATATCGTAAGAACTGCCATTACCATAATCTTCGGACGCACCACTGTCTGTGGATGCCATATTTCCATATCCATCTGCAGTTTCTGACTGTTGCTGAATATTCGCATTTTCATTCTCCATTACCTGTGCAAAAGGATTCTCCTCATGTGACTCACTCTGCATCTGTGAACTATTCTGCTGTGGAGTCATTTCCTGTTGTGACTGTGGGGCTGCTGTCTCTCTTCTTCTGCCACCATTTCTTAACCGTTCCTCTATCATATTCACTGCAGAAGCTGCCTGCTCGGAATCATCCATCTCCTCAAATGTCTTCGGTGGGAAAATATCTGGTGCCAGAGATTCTGCCAGCTTCTGAATCGTATCAGAAAGTTCCTGCTGTTCCTCTGGTTCTTCTGGTCTCCCGGTAATATTCAGCGCCATATCAATAATATCATTAATATCAAATGGTCTTTCTTCGCTTCCTTCTGTTGCAGTGTGCTGTGCTCTCACCACATCCAACAACGCTTTCATCATATCTTCCATTATAGATTAACCTCCGTTACATGTTCTGTCTGCCTGTTTAGCTTCTCATTTTCAATAAAGATATTCTAACACCTTTATGCAATTATTACAAACAAGTATTGCATTATTACACATTTTCCATCACTTTCTTTCAATTCATATAAATAATTGTCATAGACATTGATTTTTTTAACTAATTCTGCGATACTAGATATAGAATATTATAGATACTTGATTGATTATTGCATGAAAGGAGTACATTTTGAAAACTTATATTGATTTACATATTCATTCTACTGCTTCTGATGGTACATTTTCCCCAACAGAAATTATAAATGATGCCCTAAAACTTGCTGGTGATAAAAATCCTGTTGTAATTGCTCTTACCGATCACGATACAGTTGCTGGCACAGAAGAATTTCAGAAAGCTGCTGCCAAACATAAAGAACGACTTACTGCCATCTCTGGTGTAGAGATTTCTACAGACTATCACGGAGTAGAAATTCATGTTCTTGGCTATAACATCGACACAAAAAATAAGGCTCTCTTAGAACGCCTTGCCGTTTGTCGTGAAAGCCGTGACGGACGTAATGCAAAAATTATTGAGAAACTTCAGGAACAGGGCTTTAAGATTTCCATGGACGAAATCAAACCAGATAAGCCAGGCGAAACAATCGCCCGCCCACATATCGCAAAGCTTCTTATGAAAAAGAAATATGTTTCTTCTGTTCAAGAAGCATTTGATAAATATCTTGCAGAGGGAAGATGCTGCTATGTGGAACGTATCATGCCTACTCCGCAGGAAGCAATCGAACTAATCAAAAACAGTGGCGGTGTCCCTGTTCTTGCACACCTTATGTTCTATAAAAAGTTAGATTCCGCCCAAAAAGAAACTCTGGTCCGCGAATTAAAAGAAGCCGGCCTTGTTGGAATTGAAGCTTACTATAACACTTACACTCCTGTTGAACAGGAATATGTTGCTGGTCTTGCCAAACAGTGGGGTCTTCTTAAAACAGGCGGAACAGACTTCCACGGTCAGAACAAACCACATATTTCCTTATTTAAAGGACAGGGAGAAATGGAAGTACCAGAAAGTATTCTCCCAGAATTTTTGGCTAGTTTAATTCGTTAAGAGACAGACGCCCCGGAAGAGAAACGCTATCCTATATTTGTGACTCTATCACTGCGGGTTGAATGTTCGCTTACTGGCTCCCATTCAATCCTTGCTCTAAGGCCACAAATATAGGATAGCGTTTCTCTTCCGGGGCTGTCTTTGGCTGTTTTTAGTTGAATTAAAATAGTGGTTGGAGAGATTCGGGGATGGAAACAGAGGGCTTTGGCTGAATTTTGTTTGAATTAAATAGTAAATCCATCTCCTTGACTTCTGGTAGCAGGATTTGTTATATTAGTCAGATAGTAAATTATCAATAACCATTAATACTATGAGAGAGGAGATTTTTCATGAAAATAACAAATAAACTCTGTCTTTCTGTCGCTTCAGCCCTTTTATTCTTCGGGCTTTGCACTTATCCGGCAGTTTCTCTGAATGCAAGTCAGACAACGGTCAAAAGCCAGAGCACAACCAGTTCAACCGAAGCCGTCTCACTGAAAGCACCTTATTTTACTGTTACACCAGGATATAAAAGTGCACAAATCACATGGAAAGCCATCACTGGAGCTAATAAATATAAACTCTTTTGTTCCGATGGACGTTCTGTTAAGTTTAAAAAAGCCGGAACTTATACATTTAATCAGTTAAATGAAGGCCAGACCTACACATTTACTGTAAAAGCATTCGCTCCTAACGCAAAAACGGTTTCCAGAAAGCTCTCTGCTACGATTCCCGTAACCATTTCACAGAATGTAACTGGATTATCTGTCTACGCAAGCAATAGCCGTCTCAACTTAAAATGGAACACACTTTATAACGCAAGCGGTTATAGTGTATATATAAAAAAAGGCAGCAGTTACACTCTTTTAGCAAACACCACCCGCTCCACTTATCAGACTTCCATTACAAGCGGCGCTTCAAGTATTACTTTTATGGTAAAACCTTACACAACGATTAATGGAAAGAATTATACTTCTTCAACAGGAGCTACTGTAAGCTGTACCCCTAACACTTTACTTTCACCATTAAAAACAATAAGAACGATGACTTACTTCTGCAAGACAACCAAGAGAGTTTCTCTTTACCGTTCTTGGACTTCTAAAAAAGTTGTTAAAACATTAAGCAGCGGTGTAACCGTTGATTTAATCGGACGTAATACCAAATATAAGAGAAGCGAGATTCTCTATAAAGGAAAGACCTACTACCTCACTACAGGAAGTCTTCGCGCTTTCAAATGCAACTACACAACATCCAAATATTCTACTGCTCAAAAACTTGCTTATGTTAAAAAGTATTCCAGCAAAACCAGCTATTTAATCTGGGTCAGTCATTATACACAGGAAGTCAGTATTTTTCAGGGACGAAAGAACAATTGGAAATTAATCAAATCGTTCCCTTGCGCCTCCGGAAACTATAATACCCGTTCTCCCCATGGAACTTTCCGCATTGGTCAGAAGGAAAATGGCTGGTATTATGTTAATACTTATGAAGAATACATAACTCATTATTGTGGAAGAAACTCTTTCCACACCAGAGTACACCGTTACCCATCCGGCAGCAGCCAGAATCATCATAAATTTCCAATTGCAAGCACGGTGTATGCAGATGCTACAATTGGTAAACCAGCATCTAATGGATGTGTGCGTCTGATGGACTCCGATGCATATTATATTTGGAAATATATGCCAACGAATACTACGGTAATTTCTTATTAAGCTCTGGGTTGCCGCAGGCAGGGGAGACGCTCCCAACGAGAGAAGCCATCCTATATTTGTGACTCTATCACTACGGGTTGAATGTTCGCTTACATACTCGCATTCAATCCTTGCTCTAAGGCCACAAATATAGGATGGCTTCTCTCGTTGGGAGCTGTCTTTGGCTGTTGCCAGATTATCTTAGATATCTAAAAAGAAGGGGTTCATTATAAGTTTGATTTTGTTCTGTCGCGCTAAATGTTCCATTCTGCCTGATAAAACAACCTTGCTCAAAAACAATCTCGTGAGGTTACAGTCAGAACTCCACAGCGCAAAGGAATAAAATTCAATCTTATAGTGAACCCATTCTTTTTCAATTTTTTCTGTGCAATCCGGCTTAAAAATTTTGAAAACGCCTGCTTACTAGTATTCATTTTCTGGAAGGCCATAACCTTTTGAAAAATCTCAAAATTATCTAACATAATATTCTGATTCTGCCCCAACCAAAGCACAGCTCCCCGAGAGTGAAGAAATCTGTGGTCGGATTGCCAGAAGAATACGAGAAGAAGAGTCAGTAAAAAAATCACCCCATTTTGTGACTTTGTGCTGTGGAATTTTGACCATAGAAACTTCGGATTCGTTTCTCCGAAGTTTCTGTTTTATTGGGCAAAATGGAACGTTTAGCACAACGGAACAAAATGGGGTAATTTTTTACTGACTCTTTTCTAAATTCTTCTGGCAATCCGACCACAGATTTCTTTTCTCTTGGGATGCGTCTCCTTTGCCTGCGGCAAATCAAAAATTATTTTATGATTGTTCCTCCCCCCACTACGTGGTTATCCCTATACAGGACTACTGCCTGGCCTTTGGTAATCGCACGCTGTGGTTCTAAGAAATGAATGTCTACTGTTCCATCTGAATTTTTCCTGGCGGTTGCTTCTTTTTCTGTCTGGTGATAGCGGATTCTTGCCTTAGCGACTTCGTCCTCCGCTAAGTTCTCTATCCAGTTGAAGTCATTTGCAATTAAATCAGTCTTAAATAAGTCTTCATTGCTTCCGACGATGACTTTATTCTCTTCCGGGCGGATTTCTGTTACATAGTATGGCTTTGGTGCGGATATGCCGAGACCTTTTCTCTGTCCGATAGTATAGCCATAGTAGCCCTTGTGCCTACCGACTACTTCGCCTTCCTGATTTACGAAGTCTCCCGGCTCGCTCTTTTTGCCCGTTGTTTTCTCGATAAATGACATATAATCTCCATCTGGAATAAAGCAGATGTCCTGACTATCGTGCTTATGGGCATTGAAAAATCCCTGTTCTTCTGCAATCTTACGAATTTCTGTCTTGCTGTAATCTCCCAAAGGGAAACATGTATTGGCAAGCTGTTCCTGTGTAAGAGAATACAGTACATAGCTCTGATCCTTGCTGTCATCGACACCTTTTAACAGATGATATCCCTGCTCATCGTGTGTGATTTTTGCATAATGACCCGTTACGATAACATCACAATGTAATACCTTCGCTCTCTTATATAAATGCTCAAATTTTAAATGACGATTACACTCGATGCAGGGATTCGGTGTCATTCCATTCTGATAACAGGAAATAAAATTATCAATAACTTTTTCCTTAAAATCATCTTTAAAATTAAATACATAATATGGGATTCCCAGTTTAACACACACGCTTCTGGCATCCTCAATATCACTTAAAGAACAACAGGTTTTCTCCCTTGCCATTCCAATATCTTCATTATCATAAAGCTTCATTGTCACACCAATACAATCATATCCTGCCTCTTTCATAAGGTATGCTGCTACTGATGAATCAACACCACCACTCATAGCGATTAATGCTTTCTTTGCCATTGCAATCCTCCTATATTTTTAATGAAAAAATCATGTAGATGTTTCCTTGGTCAACAGCTACTATGATAACATTCTACCATTTGAAAGTAAAGATATTCTAATTGACAAACAGTCTCATTCCCACTATAATCATTACGGCATCTTTTGAATTATTTTTTGTAAATCATGCAAATTTTATAAAGTTATCCACAATATTTTCCCAAAGCACTGCGTCTATCCACAATTTTTTTGAAGATATTGTGTATAGAACTTGTAAATCACACTTATAGATAGAAAGAAGGTTTTTTGTTTGAATAAAAAAGTCCAAATTTCAGAATCCATAGAACTTGGTATCCTGCTTGCGCTATCCGGCGGCTTTATGGATGCCTATTCCTATATCGGCAGAGGCGAGGTATTTGCAAATGCCCAGACGGGAAATATGCTCCTTCTCGGTGTCCATCTTTCTGAAGGAAATATTCCTGCAGCTATCCGCTACCTTTGCCCTGTTCTTGCTTTTACCTTTGGAATCGCACTTGCAGACATTGTCCGAAATTCAGGAATAGGAAGTCATTTGCATTGGCGGCAGATTTCTGTTGTGGCAGAGGCTATTATTCTTACTATCGTAAGCTTTCTCCCACAAAGTCATAACCTTCTTGCAAATAGCTTAACTTCCCTCGCCTGTGGCATTCAGGTAGAAAGTTTTCGTAAAATTCATGGAAATGGTATCGCTACTACTATGTGCATCGGAAACTTGCGAAGCGGCACACAGAATATTTACACGTTCTTCCAGACAAAAAAAAGAGAAGCTCTTGAAAAAGGGCTTCTCTATTACGGAATTATTCTTTGCTTTATCTGCGGGGCGATCATCGGAAACCAGTGTATTAAATACTTCCATGAACGGGCAATCCTTATATCTTCCGTATTGCTGTTGTTGGCATTTATAATGATGTTTATCACCAGAGATGAAGAGTGACATCCTCCCCCACCTGTAGAGGTTGGGGCTTCCCATCCTCGGCAAGTTTGGTTCTCGTTCGATAGCACTACCGTGCTAA
>OLNL01002524.1_pt1 | contig 13819 bp, 10 predicted proteins | sample 1672181 | NCBI WGS metagenome assembly OLNL01 (sample SAMEA3136656, study PRJEB25190) | human gut metagenome | biome: human gut; feature: human-associated habitat; material: faeces | place: Austria | collected 2013
GCCTGCCCAACGCTGATGAGTCCGCTGGTGGACGTGGTGCCGCTGCAGCTATTCGCCATGGACATGGCCAAGCTGAAGAATTACGACGTTGACAAGCCTCGTAATCTTGCCAAGTCCGTCACCGTGGAGTAATCGTTCATACGATGCGTCAACAGAGTCAGCAGAAGAGGCATCGTTACGTTCTTGAAGAACCTCACATTCCGTTCGAATGTGAGGTTCTTTACGAGAACGATGCGATTATCGTGGTTGACAAACCGCATTTTCTCGCCACCACACCGCGCGGCATGTGGTATCGCGAAACCGCGTTGATCCGACTTCGGGAACAGTATGGCGAACCTGATATTGTTCCCGCGCACCGTTTGGACCGACTTACCGCAGGTATCGTCGTATTTGTGCGCAAACCGGAATTGCGTGGCGCTTACCAAATGCTGTTCCAGAATCGTAAAGCCATCAAAACCTATGAATGTTTGGCGCCACTTGCCCCCGAACAGCATCCGCAATACGGAACAATCGTAAGAATCGACAGGCATCAACCATTTCCGGCAATCCGAGCATCGCATATTTGCAAGGATCGCGGGCGACTTCAGGCGTACGAAATTCCGGAAATCGTCAATGCGCAAACGTTGATTGAGCGGGGGAACACGGTACGTTGCATCGACGGCAAAGCATATGTGAATTATGTGCTGCACCCGAAAACCGGCAAAACGCATCAATTGCGTGTGCATATGAATTCGTTGGGATTGCCGATTTTGGGCGATGATTTCTATCCGAATATTGTGCAGCATTCTTACGATGATTTCTCGCAACCGTTGGAATTAGTGGCTCGTGAATTACATTTCGACGATCCGGTGACGGGAGAGCCTCGTACGTTCGTTTCGAAAGTGCCGCTTGGCTGATTAACAGTCTGATCAGCAGACATGGCTCGATGAATAAAGATATATAAACTGTTCATCGCTGTACTGATATTTGATCGCATCGCTATGGCGTGTTGAAGTTGCGCGTCCCTATAATTGGACATTTTACATTTCGTGTTATCGAGCGTGATTAGGATGTGCTCTTGTTGTGCTGGCTGGCAAAGGCAAGCCGGCTGGAAAGAACGAGAGAGAATATGAACCATATTTCGAAAGCGCTTCGTGGCGTTGTCGACAAATATAACGGCGTATCACTGATTATCCGCATTATCGTCGGTCTTATCGCGGGCACCGCACTGGCATTGGTCGTTCCGCATATGACGTGGATCGGCGAATTCGGCACCCTGTTCGTAAGCGCATTGAAGGCCGTCGCTCCGATTCTGGTGTTTGTGCTGGTGGCAAGCGCTTTGGCTCAAGGTAATTCCAAGCTTGACAGCCGTTTTGGCACGGTGCTTTTCCTGTATCTGTTCACCACGTTCCTGTCCGCCGTCGTGGCGGTGCTGACGTCTCGCATGTTCCCGCAGACCATATCGTTGGGCGATGCCGCTGACGCCGATGTGGTGCCGCAGGGCTTGAGTGAGGTTGTGCAGACGTTGCTGACCAATATTGTGGCCAATCCGATTCAGGCAATGATCGACGGCAACTACATCTGCATTCTGATGTGGGCTTGTCTGTTCGGTCTTGCCATGAAGGGTATTGCCAATGAAAGCTCCAAGGCGTTCCTCGCCAATGTGGCTGATGGCGTGTCTCAGGTGATTCGTTGGGTCATCAATCTCGCTCCATTCGGCATTATGGGCTTGGTGTTCACCAGCGTTTCCGAAAACGGCTTGGCGGCCTTCACCGAGTACGGTAGCCTCCTGCTCCTGCTCGTCGGCACCATGCTGCTGATGGTGCTCGTGTTCGGCCCGCTGGTCATTTTCCTGTACCTGCACCGCAACCCGTATCCGCTGGTGTACCGCTGCTTCAAGGAATCCGGCCTGACCGCATTCTTCACCCGTTCCTCCGCGGCGAATATTCCGGTCAACATGCAGCTGTGCGAGAAGCTTGGTCTTGATAAAGACATGTATTCCGTGTCCATTCCGCTGGGCGCAACCATCAACATGAACGGTGCCGCCATCACCATTACCATCATGGCCATGGCTGCTGCCAATACGATGGGCATTCAGATTTCGCTGCCGGCCGCCATTCTGCTGTCTGTGGTGTCGGCGCTAGGTGCATGTGGCGCTTCCGGCGTGGCCGGCGGTTCGCTGCTGCTTATTCCGATGGCTTGCTCGCTGTTCGGCATCAGCAACGACATCGCCATGCAGGTGGTGGGTGTCGGCTTCATCATTGGCGTTATTCAGGATTCTGTGGAGACCTGCCTGAATTCCGCTTCCGATGTGGAGTTTGCGGCGACCGCCGAATATCATGCTTGGCTCAAGCAGGGCCGTCAGCTTCCTGCGTTCATGTATTCCAAGAAGGAACGCCAGCAGCTCGGCATCGGAGCCTGATTTCACCCGATTTCGGTTTTTCGGTTTCTGAATACGAAAAGGCGTCTTCTCGATTGTGTTGTGCAACACGTCGGGAAGACGCTTTTTGTGTTTATTCTTGGTTCTGGGCTTGCAGGAATTGCTATTGCGGGATAAATTTGTAAGGGAAGTTGACGAAAAACAAAGGAGTAGATATGACTCAACGCAGAGCCTATCGTTGGCCGCAGCCGTTGGCTGGGCAGCAAGCCCGTATCTGGTACGGCGGGGACTACAATCCAGACCAGTGGCCGGAAGAGGTGTGGGACGATGACGTTCGTTTGATGAAGAAGGCTGGCGTGAACCTCGTGTCCGTGGGCATCTTCTCGTGGGCGAAGATCGAGACGAGCGAGGGCGTGTACGATTTCGACTGGCTCGACCGCATCATCGACAAGCTGGGCGAGGCCGGCATCGCCGTGGATCTCGCGTCCGCGACCGCGTCGCCGCCGATGTGGCTCACCCAGGCGCATCCCGAGGTGCTGTGGAAGGACTACCGCGGTGACGTGTGCCAGCCGGGCGCCCGCCAGCATTGGAGGCCGACCAGTCCGGTGTTCCGCGAGTACGCGCTGAAGCTGTGCCGCGCGATGGCCGAGCATTACAAGGGCAACCCGTACGTGGTCGCATGGCATGTGAGCAACGAGTACGGCTGCCACAACCGCTTCGACTATTCCGAGGACGCCGAACGCGCGTTCCGAAAGTGGTGCGAGGAACGCTACGGCACCATCGACGCGGTGAACGACGCGTGGGGCACGGCGTTCTGGGCACAGCGCATGAACGACTTCACGGAAATCGTGCCTCCGCGTTTCATCGGCGACGGCAACTTCATGAACCCGGGCAAGCTGCTTGACTTCAAGCGTTTCAGCTCCGACGCGCTGAAGGCGTTCTATGTCGCCGAGCGCGACGCGCTTGCCGAGATCACTCCGGACCTGCCGTTGACCACGAACTTCATGGTGTCCGCCGCCGGTTCGGTACTGGACTACGACGATTGGGGCCGTGAGGTCGATTTCGTGTCGAACGACCATTACTTCATTCCGGGCGAGGCCCATCTGGACGAGCTCGCGTTCTCCGCGAGCCTGGTCGACGGCATCGCGCGCAAGGATCCGTGGTTCCTGATGGAGCATTCCACATCGGCGGTGAACTGGCGTCCGGTCAACTACCGCAAGGAGCCGGGCCAGCTGGTGCGCGACTCCCTGGCGCATGTGGCCATGGGTGCGGACGCGGTGTGCTACTTCCAGTGGCGCCAGTCCAAGGCCGGCGCGGAGAAGTTCCATTCCGCGATGGTGCCCCACGCCGGTGAGGACTCGGCCGTGTTCCGTGACGTGTGCGAGTTGGGCGCGGATCTGAACACGCTGGCCGACAACGGACTGCTTGGCACGAAGCTGGCGAAGTCCAAGGTCGCCGTGGTGTTCGACTACGAATCCGAGTGGGCCACCGAACACACCGCAACCCCGACCCAGAAGGTCCACCACGTGGACGAGCCGCTGCAATGGTTCCGCGCATTGGCCGACCATGGCGTGACCGCCGATGTCGTTCCGGTTAGTTCGAACTGGGACGAGTACGAGGTGGTCGTATTGCCGAGCGTGTACATCCTGTCGGAGGAGACCACCCGCCGCGTGCGCGATTATGTGGTGAACGGCGGCAGACTGATCGTCACGTACTACACGGGACTGTCCGACGAGAAGGACCACGTGTGGCTCGGCGGCTATCCGGGATCGATCCGTGACGTGGTCGGCGTGCGCGTGGAGGAATTCATGCCCATGGGCGACGATTTCCCGGGCGTGCCGGATTGTCTCGGTCTGTCGAACGGCGCGGTCGCGCACGATATCGCCGACGTGATCGGTTCGGTCGACGGGACGGCCACCGTGCTGGAAACGTTCAAGGACGATCCGTGGACCGGCATGGACGGCGCTCCGGCGATCGTCGCGCACACATTCGGCGAAGGCCGTAGCGTGTACGTGGGCGCGCGCCTCGGCCGTGAGGGCATCGCCAAGAGCCTGCCGGAGATTCTTGAATCGCTCGGCATTGCCGAAACCGGCGAAAACGACAGTCGCGTGCTGCGGGTCGAACGTGAGGGATCGGACGGTTCGAGGTTCGTGTTCTCGTTCAACCGCACTCACGAAGCGGTTCAAATCCCGGTCGAAGGCAAGATCGTGGTTTCTTCGTTCGCTGAAGTGAGCGGCGAGAACGTCTCGATCAAACCCAATGGCGTGATCGTTACCAAGCAGTAAACGGTCGGCAAACAAATAGCCGTAACGCAACATGGGTGTCGGTGGATTGAATAATCGTCAATCCGCCGACACCCATGTTTGTTGAAAGGTAAGTGGATTGCGTAGCTGAATCGAAGAGATTGGAGGATTGTACGCTGGCTTTCGGGTGACTGACGTACACTCAAATGCGTATGCCTGTACGCACGTTCTCGTGTGGGAACACCAAATGGGAGGAATCGGCTTGAAACTGGTGAAACGAATCATCGCCATCTGCTGTGCGGCCATTATGGCAGTCAGCGCGGCCGCTTGCGGAGCCAACGTCGATTCCCGCACCGAAATCACCGTGTGGTCGTGGGAGCCGAGCATGAAGCAAGTCATCGCCGGTTTCGAAAAGGAAAATCCCGACATCCACGTTATTTGGAAGAACACAAGCGGCTATGACAATCTCAACAACGCCATTCAAGACGGCTACGGCATTCCCGACGTGGTGCAATTGGAATACTATGCATTGCGCCAGTACGCGGTAAGCAGCCAGCTGATGGCAATCACCGGGCGCACGAAAGACTACGGCGATTTCTACACGCCCGGCACATGGGCTTCGGTACAGCTGAACGGCCGCGTGTACGGCCTGCCCATGGATTCCGGCCCAATGGCGTTCTTCTACAACAAAAGCGTATTCGACCAGGTCGGCGTTGACGCGTCCAAAATTCGCACGTGGGACGACTATTACGAGGCTGCCAAAAAGCTCAAGGAGATCGGCGTGTACATCGCGGCCGATTCTGGAGACGCCAGCTTCTACGACACGATGATTTGGCTTGCCGGAGGACGCCCCTTCTCCACCTCCAACGACGGCAAAAACGTGACCATCAACCTCACCGGCGATGAGGGTACGAGAACCTTCACCGAATTCTGGCAGAAAATGATCAACGAAGGATTGGTGGACACGAGTCTGACCGCATGGTCCGATGGATGGAAGGAAGCCGTAGGAGAGGGGAAGATCGCCTCCATGTTCTCCGGCGCATGGTTGCCGTCGCTACTTATGTCGAACCTTCCTGGAACTGCGGGATTATGGCGTGTGGCACAGATGCCGACACCAGATGGCAGCGCCACCACGTCGGAAAACGGCGGATCCGCACTGGCCGTGCTGCAACGCTCTCGCAAGCCTGAAGCGTCATATCGTTTCATTGAATACGCATGCCATAATGCGGAAGGCATCAAAGCCCGTGTGAATGGCGGCGCGTTCCCCGCCGACAACAACACGTTGTCTGATCCGGAATTCCTGCACAAAACCACCGTGACCGACGAGCGTGGCATTGAAATACCGTATTTCGGCGGCCAGGAATACAATCGCGTGCTTTCCGAAGCTGCGGAAAACGTTTCGACCGGCTACCAGTATCTGCCATTCGAAGTGTATGCGCGAAGTGACTTCCGCTCCACCGTGGGCAAAGCCTACAAATGGTCGAGTCTCTTGTGCAAGGAGCAGGACCGGTTGAACATCATCGCGGCCGGCGGCAAAGTGTCCGACAAATCCGCCATCGGTGACGCGTTGAAGGAAACCGATTCCGCAGATCGACTTACATTGAAAAGCGGCATCGCGCTTTGGCAGAAGGATCTGAAGGAATATGGAACCAATCAGGGCTTTACTATTCAATAAATATTAATTATTTGCAAAAATACAAAAATAATGATGGCTGTCTTGTGTTCGATTGAAAGCAAGACAGCCATCATTATTATGTAATGAGATTACATATATTTAAATATAAGATTTTCTATCGTACGTTACGTTCGTAAATATGCAGCATGCCTTTGAAAATCAGATCCGGATCGTAAATATCGATCATATCGGTATCATCAGCAAATACTCGGCTTAAACCACCCGTCGCGACCACGCGGAATTCTTCGTCGATTTCGCGATGGAATTGTGTGATCGTACGTTCGATGCCTCCGAGGAAGTTGTAGTACAAGCCGGCCTGCATGGCTGGTTTGGTGCTTTTCGCCAGAATCGATGCGGGGCGGGTGATTTCCACTTCCGGCAACTGGGCCGTGGCCTCCCACAAGGCGGCCGCGCCCGTGCGAATGCCGGTGGTGATCAGTCCGCAAATCACTGAAGCGTCGGCTGTTACGTAATTGAATGTGGTGGCCGTGCCGAAATCCGCCACCAGAATCGGACCGCCATACTCGTAGTAGGCTCCAGCACAGTCGGCGATGCAGTCGGCACCCATGTTCTGCGGATTGTCCATACGAATGTTAATGCCGGTTTTGACGCCCGGTCCAATGATCATCGGATCGATATTGAGGAATTTCACAATGCTGGCGCGGAACGAATGCATGACCTTCGGCACCACCGATGAGATGATCACATCGTCCACATCGTCCGGTGTGTAGCCACTCAACTGCAGGAATTGCGTGATCATCAGACCATATTCGTCTGACGTGTGGTTCGATTTCGTGGTGATACGGTATGTGCCGGCGATGTGTCCGTCATCGAGGACGCCGATCACCACATTGGTGTTGCCGATGTCGACTGCGACCAGAAGCATATCGAATTCTCCTTACGATTACTGTATTGACGCTATTGCTTGCGATTGTGGTTGATATTTACGGATATTCACGATTTGGGCGGAATTGTGTTGTCGGTGTTGCGCAAGGCCGACAATTCGGTGAGTATGCGTTCCGCCAATTCCTGCTTGCCCATCTTGTTCCAATGTTCGATGATTGGCTCATCAGGGGTTGCGCCGGGCTTCAATACCGTCACCACATTCGTGTCCACCGCGAAACCGGCACCGGGGGTGTTGAGATTGTTGGCCACCAGCATGGAACAATGCTTCGACGCGAGTTTTTTCGCCGCATTCGCTTCCAAATCCTGCGTTTCCATGGCGAAACCGCACAAGGTCTGGTCAGCTGTTTTATGCTCGCCCGCCCACGCGAGAATATCGGGATTCGATGTGAGATGCAGATCGATATTGACGCGCCCGTTCTTTTTGATTTTCTCCTGAGCCTGCTCGACGGGTCGGAAATCGCCGACTGCGGCCGCCATAATCGTCAGATCGGCTTGCGCGAACCGTTCCTGTACTGCGTCGAACATGTTCCGCGCGGTGGTGACGTGAATCACATCAACGCCATGTGGTGCGCTCAATGACACAGGGCCCGACACGAGCGTCACACCCGCACCCATATCGCGTGCCTGTTCGGCGATCGCATAGCCCATTTTTCCGGTGGAATGGTTGGTGAGGTAGCGTACGGGGTCGAGCGGTTCCTGCGTGGGGCCGGCGGTAATGAGCACACGTAATCCGCGTAATGGCAACGTTTCAGCAGGTTGGGTCGCACGCAGCAAATCGGCCACGGTCTCTTCGATCGCGGCCGGCTCCTCCATGCGCCCTTTGCCGACATCCTGGCAGGCGAGCATGCCGGAACCCGGTTCCACAATGGTCCACCCGAGTTCACGGCAGATATCGAGATTGCGCTGCGTCACAGCATTCTCATACATGCGCATATTCATGGCAGGGCATAGGATTTTCGGCCCCTCGCTATAGGCAAGCACGGTGCTCGTCAGTTGGTCGTCGGCGATACCGCATGCGATTTTTGCGATGATATCCGCGCTTGCGGGGGCGATGACAAGCATGTCCGCCCATTTCGCATCATCCACATGATTGATGTGCAACGGATCGGAAGGGGTATGGGCAACATCACAATCGTTGCGTTGTGCGGCGAACATGGATGTGCGTGTTTGCGTGTGCGTAAGCGAGCTGAACGTCAGCGGAGTGACAAACTCCTGTGCGGCTGCGGTCATCACCACGCGAACCTCATGCCCCTGCTTGCTCCAGTCGGAGGCGAGATGACAGGCCTTGAAAGCGGCGATACTGCCGGTTACGCCAAGAAGAATATGAGCCATAGCCGTGTTGTCCTTCCATTGACCCTGGCAAGACTGATGAAAACTGCGTCAAGTATATATCGAACCGGCTGAAGCATACGGTATTTCTGTTGGGAGAATCAGCCATTGAAGTATCCGTGGGCATAGCGGATTGTAAAATCAGACTTCGGTGATCGACCTGTACAGGCGGTCAACCAGAGCAAACCCATAACCAAACAGGAGCAATCATGCCGCAATCTTCAGGTGCGCACGGCGAAGCCGACGCAACCGAACAGAAGAACGAATCGAAGGGACAGCCGCACAACACGGCCAGCACCGACACCACGTTGAACGCGCGGGCCAAATCGCCAAAAACGCAAGGCCCGAAGAAATGGGCCTATGTGCTTGTCGCCGTCATTGCGGTCATTGCCATCATCATTGGTGTTACCGCTTTCCGAAACCACAGTGAATCCAAGAACGCGAACGGAACATCGGCCAAAGCCGACACCGTTACTGTGGGTCTGAAACTTTCCCCGGTCAGCCTTGACATTCGTCAACAGTCCGGAGCCGCGCTTGAACAGATCCTCGACGGCAACGTCTACGAGGGACTGGTGTCGCGCGATTCGAACAATAAGGCCCAGCCAAGCATCGCCAAATCCTGGGATATTTCCAAGGACGGTAAGACCTATACGTTCCATCTCAATGACAAGATGAACTTCTCCAACGGCCACAAGCTTGATTCGGCCGACGTGGTGTGGTCTATCAACCAGCTCATCGAGAAGCAGTATCTGGATTCCGACGCCATCGAAAGCGTCAGCAAGGTCGAGGCGGTCGACGCCGACACCGTGAAGATGACCCTTTCCGAACCGGATTCGAACCTGCTGTGGAGCCTCACCGGACGTCCGGGACTGGTGTTCGACAAGGACGCCAAATACGACGCGAAGACTCAGGCCGTTGGTTCCGGACCGTACACTGTCGAATCCTTCGACCCGGGCAACAAGATCGTGCTCAAGGCCAATGCGAAGTACTGGGGCACCGCGCACAAGGCGCAGACCAACAAGGTGGTCGTCCGCTTCTTCTCCGACGACAACGCCGCAGTTAACGCGCTCAAGAGCGGTGACGTGGATGTGCTCTCGCCGGTGAACGCCACGCTCGCCAAGGGGCTCGACAAGTCGAAGTATCAGGTCTCCGCGGCATCCGGAAGCGACAAGTTCGTGCTCGCCTTCAACTACACCAATCCGAAGTTGGAAGACAAGCGCGTGCGCCAGGCAATCCGCTACGCCATCGACCACAAGGAGATCATCGCGTCCCGCGGTAACGTCGACCAGACGCTCGGCGGTCCAATCCCATCCGTTGATCCTGGCTACGAGGACCTGACCGGCCTGTACCCGTACAATCCATCCAAGGCCAAGAAATTGCTGGGCGAAGCCGGATACTCCGCCGACAAGCCGCTGAAGCTCACCCTCACCTATGCCAACACGTATGGTCCCGAACTTGGCAACCAGCTTAGGAGCCAGCTCGCCAAGGTCGGCATCAACCTGAACATCAATTATGTGGAATTCTCCACTTGGCTGCAGGACGTGCACGCCAATGGCGACTATGAGCTTTCCTTGGTGGACCACGCGGAAAGCCACGATTTCTATTCTTGGACGAACCCGGAATACTACTTCCACTACAACAGCAAGAAGGTCCAGGAACTGTACGCCAAGTCGCTGGCCTCCACCGATTCCGCGACCAGCGAGAAGTACCTCAAGCAGGCGGCGCGTATCGTCAGCGAGGACGCTCCTGCGGATTGGCTGTTCGGATACCGTGTGACGGTCGCCCGTGACAAGAATCTTCACGGTTTCCCGGGCAAGCTTACGCAGATCCTGCTGCCGCTATGGCAGGTCTACAAGACCAAGTAAGTTACCGGTAATGAAATTCATCATCCAACGGCTGGGGCTGTTCATCGCGGCTCTGGCCGGTCTTTCTCTTTTGGTGTTTCTCGCACTGCGCATCCTTCCCGGCGACGTCGCCGCGGTGATTGCGGGAACGAAGGCGACACCCGAACGCATCGCCGCGTTGCGCTCGCAGCTCGGACTTGACCGTTCTTATCCGGCGCAATACGCGGATTGGATACTTGATCTGCTGCACGGCGATTTCGGAACATCCGTGATCAGTGGACGTTCCGTTGCATCCCAAGTGGCGGAACGTGTCGGTATCACCTTTCCTCTGATCGTTATGAGCCTGGCTATCGCACTGGTCATAGGGCTTCCGCTGGGATGCGCTGCTGTGCTGACCCGCAATCCGCATTTGTTCCATGTGATCGCCATCGTCGCGGGCGCTATCCCCGCGTTGTGGGGCGGACTGCTGCTGATTCTGCTGTTCGCTCGCGGCAGCGGATTGTTTGGATTGTTCCCATCCCAAGGTTTCCCTGATGAGGGATGGTCGGATCCGTCATCCGCATTGTCTTCTCTTGTATTGCCGTCAGTTGCTACCGGTATCACTGCGGGGGCGTCGGTAATGCGGTACACGCGTGCGGCGGTCGGCGACATGGCCTCGTCGCAGGCGGTCGATATGGCAATGGCATGCGGCATGACCCGCAAGCAGGCGATATTGAAGGTCGCCTTGCGTCTTGCCACGCCGCAGCTCGTATCGGTGATCGGCCTGACCTTCGCGCATATGGTCACCGGCGTGATGGTGGTGGAAAACCTGTTCGCGCTTCCCGGACTTGGTGCCATGCTCGTCACCGATGTGGGCAACCGCGACCTTACCTCCGTGCAAAGCGAGCTGTTCCTGCTTGCGGCGTTGTTCCTGTTACTGGGGTTTGCGGTCGATTTGGCACACCGCGCGTTGGACCCACGTCTCAAAAGCGCGGGCGTCGGCTCGCAGGAGGTGTCCGCATGACCGATTCGAACAATCGAAACACATCGCCCAAACCCGTGTCATGCGCGACGGTTCCGGACGGAGCCAAGCGCACGGCAGCAGGGTCGTCGGCAGCGAAGACGGTCATCGCATCCATCTGGCATACCGGCGGTGGCAAATACGCGATGATCGTCATCGGACTATGGGTCGCGGTATCGGCCATATCACTGTTCTGGACGCCGTACCGTCTCTTGGACACCGATGGCTACCATGTCTGGGCGTCACCATCCGGTTCCCATCCGCTGGGTACGGACGGTGTCGGTTCTGATGTGCTGAGTTGGCTGATGGCGGGATCTCGTACCAATCTGGCGATAGCGTTGCTCACTGTATGCGTCGCCGCTGCGGTCGGTCTGCTGCTCGTCGCAGCCATGGTGTCACGCAACAGTGCGTTTGCCTCCACATCGGTGGTCGTCGTGGACGCGCTGATCTCCCTGCCCACCGTACTGATCGCATTGATTCTCACAGTGCCGTTCGGAGCTTCGGCCGCGGTCATCGTCATCTCCTGCGGATTCGCATACGGCATGAATCTGGCAAGGATTCTGCGCCCAGCCGCCATGCTTGCGGCGCGCTCGCCATACGTTGAGGCGTCATTATGGGCCGGGGCCAGTCCGATTCGCGTGTTCTTTACGCATATCCTGCCGAACACCCTGCCTGTGCTCAGCGTGCAGCTTTCCATCAGCGCCGGCACCTCGCTGCTTGCCGAGGCGGGATTGACCTACCTTGGCGTGGGCGTCGGTTCGGGCGTTCCCAGTTGGGGGCACTCGCTGTCCACGTCGGTCAGATTCATCAGCATCTATCCTATGGCCGTGCTATGGCCGGGTCTGGTGGTCACTGTGGTCGTCATCGCGTTGAACCTTTTCGGAGATGCGCTGCGTGACGCCATCGACCCATTGACGAACTCGGCATTGAGGGACATCTCATGAGCGTGAATATTCGGAATCTCGATATCTCCATCAACGGCAATTCAATTGTGCATGACGTGCAGTTGACCATTGCGGACGGCGAACGCGTGGGGCTGATTGGCTCATCCGGCTCCGGCAAGTCGATGATCGCCAAAGCCATGATGGGAATCCTCCCCAGTATGGCGCAGGTAAGCGGCGACATTGACTTGGATGGCACACATGTCGTCGGCGCCACCGATGAGGTCATGGCCAACTTGCGCGGCTGCTCCGTGGGCATGGTGTTCCAGAACCCATCCGTCGCGTTGAATCCCGTGATGACAGTGGCCCAGCAGGTCGGATTGCCGCTGTACCTCCATTACGACTTGACGCTTGAAGAGCGGGCGGAGCGTGTCAAGACGATGCTGTCGAAAGTCGGTCTTGCCGAGGATGCGCTGCTCAAATATCCACATGAGCTGTCGGGCGGCCAGCAGCAGCGCGTCGGCATCGCCACGGCGTTGATCACCTCGCCGAGACTGATCATCGCAGACGAGCCGACTACTGCATTGGATTCGATCACACAGCGGCAGATCGTCGATCTGCTGACTTCGCTGGTCGACGATTCCGGCGCGTCCATGCTGTTCATCACCCATGATTTTTCGGTGCTGCGTCGCGCCACCACCCGATGCTACGTGCTATCCGAAGGGCATGTCGTGGAATCCGGCGCGACTTCCATGCTGCTTGAGTGTCCCACGACGCCCGAAGCCACAAATCTGGTCCGGGCCGCGCGCGAGCTTTCGCTCGATGTCGAAGGAGGACGATGATGGCCGAACCGACCATTCTGCTTGAAGGACGTGGCATCGACAAGTTCTTCGGCAAAGGCAGGCAACGCAGACAGGTGCTGTTCGGCGTGGATATCACGGTCTACGCGGGGGAGTGCCTTGCCGTGATCGGCGGCTCCGGATCGGGAAAGACCACGCTTACGCGTGTGTTACTCGGTTTGGAAGATGCCGATGCCGGCGACATACGCTATCGCGGTGAGGTTCTGCGCAAGCAGACCGTGAAATCGTTGCGTAGCCAGTCCGGACTGGTATTCCAGAATCCATTCGATTCGTTGGATCCGCGATGGCGTGTCGCAAAATCCGTCATGGAGCCGTTGCGGTTGCGCCACCACGACTGGTCCCCTGAACAGATTTCGGCGCATGTGGACGACGCTTTCCTCAGGGTGAGCCTCGATCCGACAGTATACCGGAACCGCTTTCCCATGGACCTATCTGGAGGGCAGGCACAACGTGCCGCGATCGCCCGCGCCATTGTCGACCATCCGACCGTGTTGCTTGCTGACGAGCCGATGAGCGCCATCGACGTTGCCGCACGCGTGCAGATTCTCGAATCGTTCAAGGCGATCCGTGCCGCCGAACCGGAGATGGCGCTCATCATGGTGTCTCATGATCTGGGTGTTGTCAAACACATAGCCGACCGCATCATGGTGGTTCATGACGGGCATGTCGTCGAAATTGGAACGGCCGCCCAAGTGCTGGAACGTCCGAAAAACGACTATACG
>OLNL01002534.1_pt1 | contig 13768 bp, 14 predicted proteins | sample 1672181 | NCBI WGS metagenome assembly OLNL01 (sample SAMEA3136656, study PRJEB25190) | human gut metagenome | biome: human gut; feature: human-associated habitat; material: faeces | place: Austria | collected 2013
GTTCCCAATTTTATAGCATGCCCCCACCCTCCACAAAAAATCAGCAAAAACTATTGCAATCTGCATAAAGTGCGGTATACTAAAGCAGTAAAATAATATTTACGCAGAGTAGAAACCCGCGCGTTAGGCAAAGCGGCAATGGCGCCGCTTTGCCGCAGTGCCTGACCAACGGGGAGTTGTGGCAGGACGAAGATGCAGGGCAGGGGAGTGCAATGTGCACGCCGCTGCCGGCACGCGGTGCTGGTTTCGCATCCCACTGCTGCATAAAGGTGTGCAACGGCGGGTGTGGTTGCACACCTGCCCTTTCCCCTCCCTTGTGCGGCAACACGCACGATGGAGGTATTTTATTATGCAAAAATCCGTTCAAGTCCGTACCCCGCTGTATGCCGCGGCCTATTGGCAGCAGACCGCCGATGAGTTTAAGAACATCCGCGTTCTGGCTTTTGCCGGTATGGTCACGGCGCTGGCCATTATTCTGGAAAGCTTCCCCATCTATCTGCTGGGCCAGAGCCTGAAGATCTATTTCAGCTTTGTGGTGGTTTCGCTGGGGTGCGCCTGTTATGGCCCGCTGGTGGGCATGGGCGTTGGTGCGGTCATTGATACGCTGGGCTTTCTGCTTTCCAGCTATGGCGAGCCGTATTTCCCCGGCTATCTGATTACGGCCATGTTGTCCGGCCTGATTTACGGCGTTATGCTCTACCAGCGCAAACCCACCATCCCGCGCCTGATCGTGACCCGTCTGCTGATCAATTACGGCAGCAATGTGCTGCTGGGCAGTGTGTGGAAAGCTATGTTGTATGGCAAGGGTTACCTGTATTACCTGAGCACCGGCATGGTCAAAAACACCATCATGATCCCCATTGAAGTTGCCTTGATGTGGCTGGCCCTGAACGCGGCAGAAAAACACGGCCTGGACCGCCGCTACCTTCATCAGCGCTGATGAAGCGCAGATTTTTGTTCAAAAGTCATACTTTACGGCTAAAAGATTGTGCGTTTTGCTGGCAGAACGCAGCCGAAATTTGAAAATTGTTCCGTAATTTACAAACTTTTAACAACGTATTCACAAAGCATTGAAAAATGTCCCTGCCGCGTATACAATAACATATGTGAAAAGAATGTGTCGGATTTCCTGCAAGCATGCAGCAAAACGGCGCATTTTTGGTTTCAGGACCGTGGCTCCGGCTGGCAGCTGCCGCCGGGCCAGACGTAAAAAGAAAAGGAGCACTTACACATGAAAAAATTGTTGGGTATTGTGTTGTCCGCAGCTATGCTGCTCAGCATGGCCGCCTGCGGCAGCACTGCTGCATCCAGCGCTGCATCCAGCGCAGCAGCAGATTCTACCGCTGACGCTGCCACTGCTACCGATGCAGCTGCCAGCGACCTGAAGGTTGGCGTTATCACGATTGGCGACGAGACGGAAGGCTACACTGCTGCGCATATCAACGGCATCAAGGCTGCTGCACAGAAGCTTGGCATGAGCGACAGCCAGATCGTTTGGAAGTACAAGGTTCCCGAAGGTGCTGAGTGCTCTGACGCTGCAGAAGACCTGGTTGGCCAGGGCTGCAACCTTGTTGTTTCCAACTCTTACGGCCATCAAACCTATATCGTAGAAGAAGCTGAAAAGTATCCCGATGTCACTTTTGTTTCCATGACCGGTGATTTTGCTGCCCTGACTGGCCTGGATAACTTCAAGAACGCTTTCACCAATGTTTATGAGAGCCGCTATGTTGCCGGTGTTGTTGCCGGTATGAAGCTGCAGGAACTGGTTGAGTCCGGCACCCTGACCCCGGAGACCCAGCCCAACAGCTTTACCGCTGACGGCAAGGTCAAGATCGGCTATGTCGGCGCTTACAACTATGCTGAGGTTGTTTCCGGCTACACTGCATTCTTCCTGGGCGTGCAGAGCGTTTACCCCAATGTTGCCATGGAAGTTATGTACACCAACTCCTGGTTCGATATCGACAAGGAAGGCGCTGCTGCCGAAGCTCTGATTGCAAACGGCAGCGTGATCATTGGTCAGCATGCTGACTCCACCGGTGCTCCCGCTGCCACCCAGAAGCAGAAGGATGCCGGCAAGATCTGCTACTCTGTCGGTTACAACATCGACATGCTGGAGACCGCTCCCACCGCTGCCCTGACCTCCGCCACCAACGTTTGGGAAGTTTACTATGAATACCTGTTCAAGAGCATGATGGACGGTGAAAACCCGGCTACCAACTGGTCCGAGGGTTACAACGAAGGCGCTGTTGCCATCACTGACCTTGGCCCCGAAGTTGCCGAAGGCACTGCCGAGAAGGTTGCCGAAGTGGAAGCAGCCCTGAAAGATGGCAGCCTGCATGTGTTTGATACCAGCAAGTTCACCGTCAACGGTGAGACTGTTACCACCGCTCCCATCGACCTGACTTTCTATGATTACTCCACCGGCACCCCGGTTGCTGTGTACCAGGGCGATACCGAGGAAGCCATCACCGATGGTTACTTCTCTGAATCCACCCTGCGCAGCGCTCCGTATTTCTCCCTGCGCATTGACGGCATTACCGAGGATGCAGACCCGGTTGCCTGATCCCACAAACTGAACTGACATGGAGGGAAGCTCTGCCTGTTACTGAACAGAGCTTCCCTCTATTGGTGTTTACGGCACCGCATGATGGATTTTTACAGAGAGGAGCATTCCCATGCCGCAGACTGAGTACGCCATCCAGCTGGAACATGTAACCAAAACTTTTGGCCCGGTCATTGCAAACCATGATGTTACCATGAATATCCGCCGCGGGGAGATTTTGTCCCTGCTGGGCGAGAACGGCTCCGGCAAAACCACCCTGATGAATATGATCGCCGGTATCTATTACCCGGACGGCGGGCAGATCATCGTCAACGGCCAGCCGGCAGATATCCGTTCCCCGCGCGATGCCCTTGCCCTTGGCATTGGCATGATTCACCAGCATTTCAAACTGGTGGATGTGTTTACCGCCGTGGAAAACATTGCCCTGAGCATGGACAAAGGCGAAAAATTTGACCTGCGCCGCGTGCGGGACAAAGCCCGTGCTATTTGCGAAAAATACCAGTTTGCGCTGGATCTGGACCAGAAAGTGTACGAGATGAGCGTGAGCCAGAAGCAGACGCTGGAAATCGTAAAGGTGCTGTTCCGTGGTGCAGATATCCTGATCCTGGACGAACCCACCGCCGTGCTGACCCCGCAGGAAACCGAAAAGCTGTTTGCCGTGATGCGCAACATGAAGGCGGACGGCAAGGCCGTGGTCATCATTACCCACAAGCTGCATGAGGTGCTTTCGGTTTCGGACCGCGTGGCAATTTTGCGCAAGGGCGAATACGTTGGCACGGTGGAAACCGCCACCGCAACGGAATCCAGCCTGACTGAGATGATGGTGGGCCAGAAGGTGGAGCTGAACATCAACCGCACCACGCCGCAGGATCCCACCCGGCGTTTGGCTATCAGCCACCTTTCGGTGCGCAGCCCCGAAGGTACCAACGTGCTGGACGATGTGAGCTTTGATGTGTATGGCGGCGAGATTTTGGGCATTGCCGGTATTTCCGGCAACGGCCAGAAAGAACTGCTGGAAGCCATTGCCGGTTTGCAGCATACCGAATCCGGCTCCGACGTTAAGTTTTTTGCCCCCGGCGAAGAGGACAAGCCGATGGAGCTGCTGGGCAAGAGTCCCAAGGACATCCGCGATGCCGGTGTGCACCTGAGCTTTGTGCCGGAGGACCGCCTGGGCATGGGCCTGGTTGGCACCATGGGCATGACGGACAACATGATGCTGAAAAGCTATGGCGAAGGCCGCTCCCCGCTGGTGGACCACCGTGCCCCGCGTGAACTGGCCGAAAAGATCCGCAAGGAGCTTGGCGTGGTTACCCCCGGCCTGAACACCCCCGTTTCCCGCCTGTCCGGCGGCAACGTGCAAAAGGTGCTGGTTGGCCGCGAGCTGGCGGCTTCGCCCATTGTGCTGATGACGGCTTACGCCGTGCGCGGCCTGGACATCAATACATCCTACACCATTTACAACCTGCTGAATGAGCAGAAAGAAAAAGGTGTTGCCGTGATTTACGTCGGCGAGGACCTGGACGTTCTGCTGGAGCTGTGTGACCGCATTCTGGTGCTGTGCGGCGGCAAAGCCAACGGCATGCTGGATGCCCGCACCACCACCAAGGAAGAAGTTGGCCTGCGCATGACCAACCTTGTACAAAAGGAGGGCAAATGATGAGCAAAACTGCAGCTGAACCGCTTGTGCGTATCTCCAAGCGGGAGGGTACCACCTTTGTGCAAAAAGTGCTGGTGCGCGCCATTGCTATCCTGCTGGCACTTGTTGTGGATGCGTTCTTCATCTTTTTTGTTACCGGCCTGAACCCCATCAGCGTGTACGGCGTTATGTGGAACGGCACGTTTATGAACACCACCCGTTTCTCTTGGGCGCTGCGTGATCTTTCCAGCCTGCTGTGCATTGCCATTGCACTGGCTCCCGCCTTTAAGATGCGCTTTTGGAACATCGGCGGCGAAGGCCAGGTGCTGATCGGCGGCCTGGTCGCGGCGCTCATCATGGTGTATTTTGGCAGCAGCCTGCCCGCACCGCTGCTGTTTGCCGCCATGGTCATCGGCAGTGTGCTGGCCGGTGCCATCTGGGCCTTTGTTCCGGCCTGGTTCAAATCCCGCTGGAACACCAACGAAACGCTGTTCACCCTGATGATGAACTACGTTGCCACCAGCATTGTGGCCTGCATGACGAATATCATGCGCGGCCAGGCATCCAGCCTGGGCACCCTGAACAAAGCCACCAAGGCTGGCTGGCTGCCCGTGATCAACGGCCAGCGCTACACCATCAATATTATTGTGGTGCTGGTGCTGACCTTTGCGATGTACGCTTACCTCAAATACTCCAAGCAGGGGTACGAGATCAGCGTTGTGGGCGAGAGTGAAAACACCGCCCGCTATGCCGGCATCAACGTCAGCCGCGTGATGATCCGTACTATGCTGCTGTCCGGTGCCATCTGCGGCCTGTGCGGCTTTTTGGTTGTGGCCGGTAAGGACCAAACGATCTCCACTACCTCGGCAGGCGGCAACGGCTTCACCGCCATTATTGTGGCCTGGCTGGCAAAGTTCAACACCTTCTATATGATGCTGATTTCTTTCCTGCTGATCTTCCTGGACCGCGGCGCTTCGGAAATTGCTTCTGCTTATTCCCTGAACGAATATGCAGCGGATATCATCACCGGCATTATCCTGTTCTTTATCCTGGGCAGCGAATTTTTCATCAACTACCGCCTGGTCTGGCGCGGCCATCATGATGGTAAGGAGGGCAAGTAAGTATGAGCAGTCTGATTGCATGGATCCTGCGTGCCATCCCGTTTGGCACCATCATTATGTACGGCGCTTTGGGCGAGACCCTGACGGAAAAATCTGGCAACCTGAACCTGGGTGTTCCCGGTATCATGTACCTGGGCGGCTTTGCCGGTTTTGCCAGCGCTTATTATTACGAAAAACTCAGCGCCAACCCCAGTGCCTTTGTCTGCGTAATTCTGGCCCTGCTGTGCGCCCTGATCGCATCCGCCCTGGGCGGTCTGATTTACGCCTTCCTGACCATCACCCTGCGTGCAAACCAGAACGTGACCGGCCTTGCGCTGACCACCTTTGGCATGGGTGTGGCAAACTTTTTTGGTGTGTTTATCCTGAACGGTGCCAGCTACACCGCGGCACCGCTGGCTTATAAAGCATTCAGCGCCATGATTCCGGTGCTTTCCGGCCTTGGCGTTGTGGGCGAGGTGCTTTTCTCTTACGGCTTTTTGGCTTATGCGGCCATTGTGCTGGCAGTTGTGCTGCACTGGTTCTTTACCCGCACCCGCGCGGGCCTGAACCTGCGCGCGGTTGGCGAAAACCCCGCCACTGCCGATGCCGCCGGCATTAACGTTACGCTGTATAAATATGTGGCTACCTGCACGGGTGCTGCCATCTGTGGTGTGGGTGGTTTGTATTATGTTCTGGATTATAACCAGGGCATCTGGGCAACCACCGGCCAGATCGAAGCCTTGGGCTGGCTGGCTGTAGCGCTGGTCATCTTTACCACCTGGAAGCCGCTGAACGCCATTTGGGGCGCTTACCTGTTTGGCGTGCTGTACTGGCTGTATCAGTTCCTGCCCAGCCTGCTTGGCATTACCGTTGCCAGCTACATGACCGATCTGATCCAAATGCTGCCCTATGTGGTTACCATCGTGGTATTGATCGTGGTCAGCCTGCGCAAAAAGAAGGAAAACCAGCCCCCGGAGCATCTGGGCCTTTCCTACTTCCGCGAGGAGCGGTAAAAAATATTTTTGCGGAATTCGCAAAAAATTGCTCATTTTGCATCAAAGCCTCGTTTCCTATTGGAAATGGGGCTTTTTTGTTTTTTGGGGAAGGGCAGGGGGATTGGCGGATTTCGGAGAGTGATATCCGGCATGGCCCATCACACATTTTTAATTTGACTGTGTGGCCGGGGGAGTTCGTTGCGATTGTGGGTGAATCCGGCTCCGGCAAAAGTACCCTGATGAATATTATCGGCGTGCTGGACAAGCCGACCTCTGGCGAGTATACGCTGGACGGGGTGGATATCCATAAAGCAGACGATGACGAACTGGCGGGCATGCTCCCGTTGCACGGGGGCATTTTTTGTGGTATACTTCTGCCTGAATGATAAAAATGGGGTAGTTTTTGCCCTGGGGTGTATCTGAAAAGTCAAAAGTACAGTCTGTTTCGGCAGTTACGGCCGGATTTTGCGCTTGCAAAATGCGGCATCTTCTTTTCTTTCAGATACACACCTTAGAGCGGAGAGGAAAGAAGGAAGGTCTGACAATGCAGACACAACAAAAACTATTTACCAACCGTATGCTGCTAACACTATTGTGGCCGCTGGTGGTGGAGCAGGCGCTGAACGTGCTGGTGGGCATGTCCGATACCGTGATGGTATCCAGCGTAGGCGAAGCCGCCATTTCCGGTGTTTCGCTGGTGGATATGATCAACTACCTGATCCTGAATATTTTTGCCGCGCTGGCCACCGGCGGCGCGGTTATCACCAGCCAGTTCCTGGGAGCCAAAAAGCCGGGGGAAGCCTCCCGCAGCGCGGGGCAGCTGGTTACTTTAAGCTCTATCCTGGGTACGGCTGTCATGGCGCTCTGCCTGCTGCTGCGCGGGCCCATGCTGCGGCTGTTCTTTGGCAGCATTGCGGACGATGTGTTCCAGGCAGCCATGATCTACTTTACCATCACGGCAATCTCTTACCCGTTTTTGGCGCTGTACAACGCGGGCGCGGCCATCTTCCGCTCCGTCGGCAACAGCGAGGTATCCATGCGGGTATCCGTTATCATGAACATTACCAATATTGTGGGCAATGCGTTCTGCATCTTTGTGCTGCGCATGGGGGTTGCCGGTGTTGCGGTGCCCACGCTGGTTTCCCGCGTGCTGGGCGCTGTCATCATCCTGAAACTGACCACCCGGCATGATAATGTCGCCCGCGTTACCTGGGATGGCGTCAAGCACCTGCAGCCCCAGATGGCAAAGAACATTTTGTATATCGGCATCCCCTCCGCGCTGGAAAACAGCCTGTTCCAGCTGGGGCGTGTGCTGGTCGTCAGTATGATCTCTTTGTTCGGCACGGTGCATATTTCCGCCAATGCGGTGGCCAACAACCTGGACGGCATGGGCTGCATTGTGGGCCAGGCCATCGGCCTTGCCATGATCACTGTGGTGGGGCGCTGTGTGGGCGCCCAACAGCTGGACCAGGCCAGCTACTTTACCAAAAAGCTGCTGCTGTGGGATTACATTGCCCAGGGCGCTACCAATGCCCTGATTTTGATCTTCCTGAACCCGCTGCTCAGCGTGTACACCCTTTCGGATGAAACCCGCCACCTGGCCTGGCTGCTGGTTATGATCCATGCGGGCAGCGCCATCTTCCTGTGGCCGGCGGGCTTTGTTCTGCCCAACGCCCTGCGTGCAGCCAATGATGTGCGCTTTACCATGCTTACTTCCATTCTGTCCATGGGAATCTGGCGTCTGGCGTTCTCTTACATCCTGTGCGTTCAGATGGGTATGGGTGCTGTCGGCGTCTGGATCGCCATGGTGGTGGACTGGGTGTGCCGCGTGACCTGCTTTGTGGTCCGCTTTGTATCTGGTGCGTGGAAGAAAAAATGTGTGGCAAAATAATAGGAGGAACCCCCGATGAAGCTTATCAGTTGGAATGTGAACGGCCTGCGCGCCTGCCTGAAAAAAGGCTTTGAGGATACTTTCAACCATCTGGATGCGGATGTGTTCTGCATTCAGGAAACCAAAATGCAGCCCGGCCAGGCGGATTTTGCCCCCGAAGGCTATACCGAATACATCAACAGTGCTGAGAAAAAGGGCTATTCCGGCACGCTGATCTATACCCGCGTAAAACCCCTGAACGCCTGGAACGGCATTGGGGTGGAAGCCCACAGCCACGAAGGCCGTGCCATCACACTGGAATTTGAGGATTACTACCTCGTCAATGTCTATGTACCCAACTCCCAAAACGAGCTGGCCCGCATTGACTACCGCATGCAGTGGGAGGACGACTTGCGCGCCTACCTGAAAGACCTGGACAGCAAAAAGCCGGTGATCCTGTGCGGAGATTTGAACGTGGCCCATGAGGATATTGACCTGAAGAACCCCGGCCCCAACCGCGGTGCTGCGGGCTTTTCGGACCAGGAGCGCGGCAAGCTGAACGAGCTGCTGGCCGCTGGCTTTACCGATAGCTTCCGCTACCTGTACCCTGATGCCACCGGCATGTACAGCTGGTGGAGCATGCGGTTCCGCGCAAGAGAGCGGAACGCAGGCTGGCGCATTGACTATTTCCTGGTATCGGACCGGCTGGCCCCACAGATCAAAAAGGCCGAGATTTTGATGGATGTGCAGGGCAGCGACCATTGCCCGGTGCTGCTGGAACTGTAAAGCTGCAAAACGTCCAAGAAATATTCGGTGTGTCGAAAAACTGTGCCTTTCTTTTGCAGATCATGTGGGTATAAAACATGTAGGGATGCACGATCTCACCCCGCATGTCGGACCTTGCCATATATTCCATCACATCATTCTCCGCAAGGCATCGGGCGCACAATGCGCCCCCTATGAAGACCTTTTCGACAATCTGAAATTTTCATAATTTTTTCAAAAATATCTGCTCCCGCTGCAAAATGTCGGGAGCATTTTTCGTATTAGTATACAGAAGCGCTTCTAACAAAGAAAGCGCGCCGGCAGATGAATGCGAAAGGAGGTGTGGGGCACTGAACCAAACAGATTTTACCCAGCTGATGCAGCAATACCAAAAACTGGTTTATACCGTTTGTTTGCAGTTTGTCCACAACCCCCACACCGCCGAGGATCTGACCCAGGATACCTTCCTTTCGGCATGGTCGTCCATTGACCGGTGCGAGCCCCAATACTATAAGCAATGGCTGGTGCGTGTGGCGGCTAACAAATGCAAGGACCACCTGAAAAGCTCCTGGGCGCGCAGGGTGGAGGCACAATCCGACGAAACGATGCCGCAGAGCTGGAAACGATGGTGCGCACCCTGCGTGAACCCTATGGCCGGGCCGCGGCCATGTATCTGCTGGACGGGCTGCCCGTGGCGGCCATAGCCCAAAAGCTGGGCCGCCCGGCACCCACTGTTCAGAACCAGCTGTTCCGCGCAAAAGCAATCCTGCGCAAACAGATCATGGAAAGGAGGCAGGAATAATGGAACAGGCAATGTTTCCGCAAAACGAAAATAACACCCCATTTGATAACGAAGCCCTGTTTGATGCTGAAGGCCACCTGACGGATGAGGGGCTGCACGCCCTGCAGGAGAGCCGCCTGGATGAACTGGGTAGCCTGGAGGCCGCAGAGCACCTGACCTTCTGTGATTACTGCCTTGCCCGCTATACCGCCCTGATTGAATCGGCCCCCGAAAAGCTGAAACAGCCCATGCGGGACCTGATCCCCCAGGTGCAGGCCCTGATGCGGCTGCGCAGCTTCCGCATTATGACAAACCGCTATGTTTCCACGGCTGCCGCCGTAATGCTGGCCTTTGCGCTGTGGCGGTTCGGGTTCTTTGGCGGCGTTGGTATGGTGCAAAAGCCCATGCAGCAGCTGCCGGACGTTACCCCCAGAGTAACGGTAAGCCAGGCGCTTGGCGGTATGTTTGACAGCATGAGCAGCGGCCTGAGCAATATGTTCGACGGAATGCAGCTTACCATCAACAGTGGGCTGGCCCAGCTGGCCGACCCGGTTGTGCCCCGCAGCAACCCCACCAATAACGGCGGCAGCCCCGCCCACGGAGAGTGATACACTATGAAGAAAAACGCATTTTTGACCTTTATTTTTGCCTGCATCCCCGGCGCAGGGCAGATGTATTACGGGTATATGAAGCGCGGTACCTCGCTGCTGGTCTACTTCTGCCTGTTCATCATGCTGGGCGCCATCATTTCCCCGCTGGTGGTGGGCGTCGCCGTGGTGTATATGTTCAGCTTTTTTGACACCTATGACCTCATCCGCTACCTGGTAGCAGGGGACCCCAAGCCGGATGGCTTCCTGCTCCCGCCGGACTGGCAGAATCAGCTCGGCGGTGCCAAAACCAAAATGACCCCCAAAATGAACAAAGTCATCGGCTGGGGCCTGCTGCTTACGGGGGCCTATGTGATGTATGACCGCGTGATCTGGCCGATCGTGGAAAGCATTTTTGTGCAGCTGGGCATTCATTGGAGTATGATTTACGCAATCAACGATGTAATCCCGTCCGTTGTGGTAGCGGTGCTGCTGATTGCTTTTGGCGGCCGCCTGCTGGGCTTTGGCAAACATGCCCACCACAACGATACCGACGATCTGCCCCCGTACCAGGGCTGAACCGGCAAAGCAAGCAAATTTGAAAAGAAAGTGTAGGGCAGGGTGCAGCACAGCACCCCGCCTGGTAGCCTGCGGCCATTTGGAATAAAAACAGCGCCGCCCGATAGCCTGACAATGATTCAACAGACAAAAGAGAAAATGGTGATTCACTATGGAAAACAATTTTAACCAGAATACCCCTGTGCCGGAGGAACCGACCCAGGATGCCAGCCAGGAAACCACCGCGCAGGCCGCGCCCGAAACGGCCCCCAAGCCCCCGGTCAAAGTGCGGCGGGTGGGCACCTTCAGCCTTGGCCTGATGCTGGTTGCCATCGGTGCCATCCAGCTGGCCCAGATTTTTATGCCGAATGTCAATGTGCTCAGCGTGGTAAAGTATGCCCCGGTGGTGCTGATCGTTCTGGGCATTGAGGTGCTGATTTACGCCGCACGCCCCGATGTAAAGATCAAGTATGACGTCATTTCCATCTTCCTCTGCATTATCATTATGCTCACGGCGGGGGCTTCCGGTGCAGTGGCCGCAGTAGCCCAGGCATTCACTCCCGAAAACGTGACCAAGCGTGTTACCACCGAGGAACAGTACAAGAAGTCTGTTCAGAAGGCACTGAGCAATATCCCCAATGCCCATGATTTTGTACATGATTATTCCATCGATGTCAGCAGCGAGAGCTGGTTCATGGATATGCCGGTGGGTACGATGCACGCAACGGTGTACCTGACCATGAATTACGGTGCCCAGACCACCGCCGAAGAATTTGTGCGCGACTGCATGAAGGTAATGGATGCGGTAAATGCCACAGATATCCCGGTAGAATACTATCGCTTTGATGTGGACCAGAGCAACCTGACCGATGGCGAAGTGTGGAGTGTATGGCTGGATGAGTGGGAAATGCACGGCAACCTGCAAAACATTGCGGCCCATGTTGATACCATGTACTATGTGGACGGCGATGCCTACACCAGCCTGGATGATGTGCCCAAAAAGGACGGCGATGAACTGTTGAACCGCTACATGGCCGCCTTTGGCACCAACCCGCTGACCGATTACCAAAATGAATACGGTACCGTTGAATTTGGTGATGAGCTGGAAGAGTACATGCAGAACCGCGTGGAAAACGAAGCCGGCCAGGACCTGACGGACACTGACAACGCTGGGAAAACCGCAGCCAGTGAGGAAACACCCGCAGCGCAGGACGATGTGACGATGGAAGCCACTGAACCCGCAGCGGGCGCTGCGGAAGCTGCCTCTGAAAATGCAAACTGACATTTGAACAAAAATAATATATTTGTGCAATTTCGTTAAAAACGACGGAAAAGTTGACCAGATTTTTACGCCCCGCATACGCGGGGCTTGTTGTTTTTGCCTGCCTGAAATGCTACAATACAAATAAGGGCAATTTTGCCCTGTAAATGCGGCCTGCCCGGCGGCGGGATGCAAAATCAGGAGGTACCCCATGCTTAAAGGCTATACCAAGCAGGAAATCAGTTGGATGATGTACGACTGGGCCAACAGCGCCCATTCCGTTATCATTGTAACGCTGCTCCCCATCTTTTTTGACACGGTTGCGGGCTATACGGCGGACAGTGTTTCCAGCATGTCCACCTGGGGCTATGCAACCAGCATCGCCATGCTGATCGTGGCGCTGGCCGCTCCGTTCCTGGGCGTGTTTGGCGATATCCGCGGTATGCGCAAAAAGCTGTTCAGCTTTTTTATGCTGCTGGGCGTTGCAGCCTGCGCGGGCATGGCGTTTACGCCGGGGATGGATTTTACCTCCGGCCCGGTGGCAGCAGGCAAGGTGGCCAGCCTGATCCTGGTTCTGTACATCGTCAGCGTCATTGGTTTTGATGCTTCCGCCATCTATTACGATGCCTTTTTGACCGATGTTACCACCGAGGACCGCATGGATAAAGTTTCCACCATGGGGTACGGCCTGGGTTACATCGGCGGCTCCACCATTCCGCTGCTTATTTTTCTGATCATGAACCTGGTTGGCGTGCCCATGCTGACCTGCCTGGCGGTTGTGTTTGGCCTGACCGCTGTGTGGTGGCTGGCGTTCAGCTTGCCGCTGCTGAAAAACTGCGAGCAGACCTCTGGCAAGCCGTATGAAAAGGGCGATGTTGCCCGCAGCATTAAGGGCGTTGGTACCACCATCAAGGAGATCATTGCCAACAAGCCGATGCTGATCTATATTCTTTCGTATTTCTTCTATATTGACGGCGTGCACACCGTCATCAGCATGGCAACCACCTATGGCACCAACCTGGGGCTGGATTCCACAGGCATGATGCTGGCGTTGCTGCTGGTGCAGATTCTGGGCCTGCCGTTCTGCCTGCTTTACATCAAGTGCAGCGAAAAGTTCGGTGCCCGCACCATGGTGGGCTTTGGCATCTGCGTGTATATGTTCATCTGCATCTTTGCGTTCTTTATGAACAGCCTGTGGCAGTTCTGGGTGCTGGCTGTGCTGTGTGCCACCAGCCAGGGCGGCATTCAGGCGCTGTCCCGCTCCATGTACGGCAAGCTGATTCCGGATAAGGACCGCTCCGGCGAGTTCTTCGGCTTCTTCGATATCTTTGGCAAGTTCAGCTCCATCATGGGCCCGGCTTTGGTCGGCGTTGTCAGCAGTGTGGTGGCAAATGGAATGCTGGGGGCCCAGGGGCTGACCGCTCAGACCGCAACGGCGGAGCAGATCGATGCGATCAACGCCCAGTCCAGCCATTACGGCATTTTGTCCATCATTATTATCATCATTGTGGGCGCGGTGCTGTACTTCGGCTTTTTGCCTAAAGCAGAGCACGCCAAGCAGTAAATTTGACAAGATATTCGATTCGCATTACAATATAGGGGTATATTCTGTTCAGGTACACCTGGGGAATATACCCCTTTTTAAGGTATAT
>OLNL01002541.1_pt1 | contig 13720 bp, 6 predicted proteins | sample 1672181 | NCBI WGS metagenome assembly OLNL01 (sample SAMEA3136656, study PRJEB25190) | human gut metagenome | biome: human gut; feature: human-associated habitat; material: faeces | place: Austria | collected 2013
GTCGATAATCGCCTGGCCCCTTCCCGAAAACACACCATTTCGACCCGTACCCGAATTGTCGATAATACGGTTCATTTGATCAGCGCTAATTTGACCAGTAAACCCTCGACAGTCGGCAAACTGGTAAAAGTAATCATCTCCTCGCTCGACGATATCGGGATTCAAAGCGATAGTAACCGCGTCGTGAGCAGCACCGGATCCGCCATTCAAGATGGACATGGATTCGAGCGTTATCCCATACGATACCGCTTCAGCGGACAGCGGCGACTTCTCCAAGAACCATTTTTGCCCAGTGGCCCCCGTCCGCACGGCTCCTTGCACATTCGAGAAATTCTCCGCCGACGGCGAAGCAACCGTCATACACGTACCCGAGGCAAAATTCACGAACGCGAAGGAGCCATCAGGGTTTCCGACAAGCGACCACCTAGCGCTATCGCGGACAGACGTGCCCTGCTGGTAGACATTAGCTCCGTTTTGATTCGAACCGTTTTCAAGATCAAGATATTTACCTGAGCTTACATTCGAAATCGCATAGTAGCCGTTCGACCAGGTGAGCGCAAAAGCCTGCGCACCGGTGCCGTTCGCTTCATATAGTTGCGCATTTGCACCGTTCGCATCCGAGGCACCAGCGATATCAAGAACGTAATTTTGGTTCATGGCGGATTTGATGACATACACGCCGTTGGGCACAACCTGCATGCAACCAGGAGTCACGAACGACCAGCGCTGCGCGGCGGTGCCGTTGTCGGTATAAGCCTGAACCGCGCTGCCGTTCTGAGCAACACCACCGGAAACATCAAGCACCATCGAGCAATCCATTGCAGAGGAAATCACGTACTGGCCATTGCCTGCGGATTTAATGCACCATTTCTGAGACAAGCCACCGTAATAACCCTGCTGGGTAACTGCAGTAGTGTTTCTAAGCTCAGCCCAAGTTGTATACAGCGTTAGATATAAACCAGATCGCGTGTTCTTAATGATGTAGAAACCATCATCGGTTTTCTCAAACTCGAACGTCTGCGCATCAGAGTCGTTTCGCGCAAACAGCTGCACAGCTGTTCCCTCATCCTTTGAGGCACCAGGCACGTCAAGCACTTGCGATCCGTCGACGGCAGACGATACGACAAACGCTCCAACCGAAAAGTTATCAGCATAGATAGAGAACGTCTTGCGCGCCTCCTGACCGGCAAACCTTCCAATGCCATGAATCACAACTGAAGCAGTGCCTATATTCGTATTGTCTTCGTACGAAACCCAATAATCAGAGCCCTCGCTCAGCACGGAACCAGCATTGACAACCGTCGGCTTTGGGGTGCATGCAATTCCGGTATACGCTTGGTCCGAAACGCGAATCTTGGTAACGCCGGAATCTAAAGTTGCAGAGGTAGAGCCCAGTGTGACTAAGCGACCGTAAACGCGTTCAGCAGGAACGCCGTTCATATTGGTAATGTCCGTTACGCGGTCGTATCCGATCGGGTCACCCGCATCAATCGTAATACCGTTTCCGCAATAAATGCCGACATGGCTAATGTAGCCGATGCTTTGATACGTGCCCTTCCAGAAGACGATATCGCCGGGCCGAGCGTCGGCTTCACTCACAGGGGTGCAATAGTTGTAATACAAAGACGCGGCATTAGTGTAATCCGAATTAATATTCAAGCCACATACATTGTTGTAAACCCAGTTCACAAAGCCAGAGCAATCAAAACCGCCATCGCGATACAAATCTTTGCCGCCCCAAACATACGGCAAGCCAATGTACTGCTCGGCATACACTAGAACATCCGCAAACGTCGCATTCGTATAGTCCCACATGCTGCGGGCCATGAGCTTAGAGTAAGCCGCAGAAAGCTCCTCGGGAGAAAGCAGCTCCTCTACCGACGTATTGATATGAGTGGAAGCGTTCGTGGGCGATGTAGGGCCATCGGCACCAGGAACAACCTTTTTCGTTTCCGAAGCAGCAGTCGAAGTCGCCCCTCCATCAGACGCGTCAACTTGAGCTTGTTCCCTAGCTGAGGAAGCATTCGTTTCAGCCTGCTGAGAAGCTTCAACCTGAACGGCATCACCAGCAGAAGCAGACTCAGCCGCATAAGCAAGTGAGCCCACTCCCGTCATCTCGATAGCCAGCAGCACCGAAACAACGGCACAGCACGTTTTATTAGCAAACATTTTTATATTCACAAACAACTCCAATCAGTTTGCTTGAAGACCTTCATCAAAAGGAGGAGAGCCAATTCAATCGCGCCGTAAGCCAAGCTTCAACATCGGCGCACGTCTCATCCTTTTCTCCCCACACCATCGAGTTTAACCGCATCGAAGATTCTAGCGCTCGTTTCTGCGTTAAATATTTGTCGGCAAGGTAACTTCTCGTAGCAGCTACAACGGCCCCCTTTGAATCGTCAACGATTCGCATGACTTGAGGGTCTCTCATGAAAAGCGGCGCGATCCCGATCGCCCTGGTATACCAACCAGTAGGATCGACCACCCAGTCGTTTGCCGGATCAGCAATATCGTTTAAGTTGCCCAACGTCAAGTCGAAGTCCCATGCTGGTCCAAAAATCAATTTCGACTCACCTGTTGAAGAATCCGCATCCTTGTAGCAATAAGTTGACGAGAAGATAAACCCATCGCGATTTTTAGCTAACTCGTTAATCCAGTATGAGCTTGCAAAAGAATCGATGTCGATATAATCCTCCGTCTTCTTCCCCGTTCGATGGTTTATCCCATCTTCGTTTAGTGCATCAAAAGCATCTTGCATAAAGCAGCTTAGATAATCCGCTTCTTCATAAGACCACCCTTCTGGATTCTTGCATACAAAATAAACGAGTCCATTTGGTGTACTAACCGAAAACCAGGAACGCTCATTCGCGTAACGCCCATCAAGCTCAATGAGATAGCCACCTGTTATATCCACAGGACTAGCAACGCCCCTCGTATAGCGAATTGGATTACCATAACTGTTTATGCCCTCGACATCGTCAAGCAACTTCGCGCCGCCATTTGCCTGATCGTTAGATTCTTCCAAATCATTGATTTCCACACGACCAGAATTGACCTGAACCTTCTCGCACAACAGATACGTTCCTCTGTATTCCCCATCGTAATACAAATCAACAATACGAAATTCAATAGGGCTATTCACTCCAATACTCTGGGCAAGCGAATACGAAACGACATTCCGAACGCCGGAAGCATCGTATGCATTCGCCAAAAGAACCCATGTCTTGTTCTTGTTGGAAGAATCATCAGACTGAAGCAAATCCGTCTTCTTCTTCAGCTTAATCTGATACGGCTTCTTATCCGCGGCCCACGTTGAGTTTCCACGACCTTTAATCTGATCAAGCTTGCCATCGTAAACAGTCGATCCGCCCTCATCCAACATGAGCATATTGCCCTTTGCAGAAGCAGAATGGTCGGGATTTGATTCAACAAAGTCGCGGCCCCCATTCTGTGGATCATCGCTGCTCAAGAAAATAGACGCACCCTCAGCAGAGCGCATCACAACCAGCGTGCACACTACGTCGCCCTCTTTGTTCAGCACAGGGCAAGACAACTCCGCACCAGGAGACACATCAAGTCCGACATCCGCAAAGCTAACCTCTTCTCCTTGCCCAAGAACGCAAGATGATCCTAAATAGAGAGGCGTTGTTTGCTTTTCGCCAACACGAAGAGTCACCGATTTTGAATCAGCTGAAGAAGGCAAAGCAACGACAACCCGGCCGTCATACTTATCGATTGGGGTGATTTTCCTACCGGAATAATCAATCTGGAAGTCAACCGGACAGGAAACACGCTTAAAGCTCCACCTTTGCGCCAAGGAGCCGTTGGCGCCGTACAGCTGGATGCCGGCGCCGTCCGACGCGTCGGCGCCGGGCACGTCGAGCACCTGCGAGCGGTTCAGGGCCGAGCAGACGCGGTAGCCGTCGCCGTCGGGCTCGATCGACCACAGCTGCGCGGCGGTGCCGTTGGCGGCGTACTGCTGCACCGCGGTGCCGTCCTCCCAGCGCCCCGCGGCCGCGTCTAGCACCTTTCCGGAGCCGATGTTCTCGACGGAGTAGAAGCCCGAGGCCTCGTCGTATGCGACGCGGAAGCGCTGCGCCGGGGTGGAGTTGGGCGACCACAGCTGAAGGCGCGCGCCGTCGTCGCGCGAGCCGCCCGCGATGTCGAGCGCCTTTGCGCCGTCGATGGCCGACGAGACCTCGTACACCCCGTCGGCAAGAACGCGTGGAGAAGAGGCGCTCGAACCGCCCTCTTCCTCCACCTCGCAGAGCGCTGCCTCAGCTAACGAATGCTCGGAATCGTTCCCTTTTGGCTCCTCCAACGGATAGGTATCAAGTTCCACGCTCGACAAGCAGTTGCCTCCGATAACGCAGAAAGATCCCTCGCAGCCGGGAATAGCCACCACTCGATTCAATTGATGATAATCAGCATCATCATCGCAATCGGCCCAACCATCATTCACCCACCTCTGGACGGATGTCTGATTTGCAATGGAAGCGTTATCTTGAAAACAGCTCTCATCAGCGCCAATTCCAAATGAAATGGTTGGGCAATCACTTTTCAAATCGGCAATAGCGGACAAAACCGACCGAACATCTGCGGTCTCGTCCAAGACAAAGAAAACGTTGATTGAATCATATTCGACGAGTTGATCGAATAACGCACATCGCAGAGTGGCGATATCCGAATGAGATTTCACTCCAGACACAAATAAGGAAAAAGGAATCCCGTAATCCATGCAGGCTTCAAGATTGTTGGAAAGGTTACCGTTCCGGACATAGGCTCCATCAGGATCCATTTCGCCGGCACTCACAAAAGCAAAGGACGCTCCACCCGACTTTGCCTGCCCCCAGTCAATCACGAGGTCGTCTTCTCCAACAACTACGCCAACATAGTCATAAGGGCAATTTAAAACGACATCGGAAAGCAATTCGACGTCATCACCTGAAGTGATTTTATTCTCGCAGACAGACAAATCCGCATTTTCCGACTTGTCTCGCAAATCATTTGCATAACTTTCTGAGCTCGGACAAAAGGCGAAAACGAGAACCAAAGCAAGAACGCAGCGAAAAAAACGCGAGCGTGCATGCAGAGTATTCGGTCTATTCAACATTACACCATCCCCTACGGTTTTCGATAGTCTAGAAAATCGTAGCTTATCTATACCAAAGATCCCCATCGCATCGGCAAGAGGGTTCTTCAAACAACTCAAACCGCGACAATGGCTATGCCTAAATCACGTACTGATCATTGTCCTGAAATTGACAAGTGCCGAAGGATAAGCCCCCGGCACTCGAAAATGACAACAATCACTACAACGGTTCCTGAATCATACGCAGGCATTTACGCGAGAATAAAACCTCTCCACCAGCATGTAGTGAAATTCCCTTACATGCCATCGCTGTACTTATGCATGAATTGGTCGAAATCATCCATAAGCAAATTCAGCATATCCCAATCATGGGGAGCGAACATAGATTGAGAAAGCGTTTTGTTTTCTCGTGCTTTCAGATACTCATCGCGCATACGCTCGGCAAATTCACGATGATGCTCCGCTGCAAGACGGTTGTAATTCCATCGGTACGTGCCCAGTTTTAACAAATTTAGAATCTCCTCGAATGCCTGCTTCCTCTCGGGGTCTTTTTCGAGGAATTGTTCTGAAAGCTGGTATTCATCACAGACAGCAAAAACTTTAGACGACGATTTTACGGACGAATTGGCATTGTCAACTCGATAATGCAAGTAGCCTTTAGGAAGGATAGCTACGCGACGAGCACTTGCCCAGACCTGGAAGACAAACGACGTATCCTGATACGACGCACCCGGAGTCTCATTGAAACGAATGCCCTCTCGAACAATCATATCCTTTCGATAAAGAGCAGACCAAATAATCGGCAAAACCGTCAGTGCGCGCTGATCAACGCGCGGATCGAAAACGGTCTTATAGGAGAAGCCAGCAAACGGCTCTTGAAATGCATCGCCTGCCTCACTGTGCTCATAATAATTTGCCTTCACGAGATCAAGGTCGTGCTTCTTCGCAAATTTATACATGTCCTTAAACATGCGCGGATCCGCAAAGTCATCAGATTCCACGATGCCGATATACTCACCACGCGCCTCGGAAAATCCCCGATTCATCGTCTTGCCGTAACCCTCGTTTTCTTTCGAAATGACCCGTACACGCGAATCACGAGCGGCATATTCGGCAGCAATAGCCGGAGACGAATCTGTGGATCCATCATTCACTACAATAACTTCGATATCTTTCAGCTTTTGCGCAAGCAAGCTATCCAGGCATTCGCGAAGATACTTCTCAACATTGTAAACTGGAACGACAATTGAAACTTTAGGCGTGTCGCTCGCATTTTTGTTGAACATGTCTATCCTTTCACTGCTATTAATGACGCACCACGTTCAAAACACGCTTTGCAAAACTCACTGCCGCACGAGGGATTGCGGTCACCGCACGCCCGGTTCTATAGCTGATGGACTGATAAAACTCCTCGATATCGGTATTTAGTCGATTAATATGCGCAGCCTGCCCACCAACAGCAAGAAGGTTTTCCTCGTTTTTCATGATAATGCCGTTAAGAACACAAGCATCTCTCCGGCCAATAAAGTCATCATACGAGTCCTCAATTAATTGTTGGCAAGCCGTTCGCTCGTCACGCGTCAACTGATTGCTAGCAATTGCGCATCGAATCGTATCATGACCCTGCGTACGCGCTTCATCGACAAGGAATCGACGAGCGACAGGGTTTCGAACCAAATCGACCAAGAGCAATATGCACCGAGCCGCAGCCACATCGAGCCCCGCAATCACTTTCGGGTGTTCCGATAAGCAGCGCTTCGCCTCGACGAACCCTTCGTTGAGGCTATCGAGTTCCTTTTTTGCGTTCACCGAGGAACCATCTGAAAGGGAAACACAGCGCAACGTGGCAAGGGGACGTTTCGTCGCAACAATGCGTCGCGCTCGAGAAAGAGCGATGCATTCAAGGCCAATCCAGGTTTTGCACCCTGATTCCCGTGCACACTCACAAAGAAACTCCCTGTTGAACAACTTGTTTACAGTCAAGATTCCCGAAAATGATAATAAATTCGCCCCGAAAACGCTTGCCGGATACGCGCCTTCATGTACAACCCGGTCAACCACGCTCGGTTCATAAAAGTCGAACAAGTCACGAACACCAAGAACCCCCGCCGAATCAGCGAACACCGCAACATCGTAAGGCTCGCGCCTTCCTAGAACTGTTCGACCCTCACGTTCGCCCGCAAGCTGCAATAGCTGATCGAGCGCCTGGGGATCATATGCAACATTCGCATATGTGCGAATAGCATACGCTCCGCGCGCTTGGCTAAGCGCTTCTTGAGGATCCCTGGTCGAAATTACGCGCGCACGATTGTCGTGCAAAACAAAATCTTCGACCGATTTGGCATAGTTGCTATTCTTATCCTTCGGCTCAAAGAAGAGAATCTCGAATGATTGCTCATCCTGAAATTCAAACGTGTCGAGAACTTCCTTAACCTCATCAGACTCGTCGGCGCATTCGACGAATACGCTCACCAACGGCAGGTCCCCACCAGACTGAGGCGAAAGAAGGTAAGAAAGCCTGAATCCCACACCGCCATCCAAGCCAAGCTCTTCAAGAGGCTTTCCCTCCATAAGCTCATCCAAAAAAGCCGAAAGAGCAGATGCAAAACGCACCCTATCATCGAAATACGTTATCTTGGCAGAATTGAAAAGGAACGAAACGGCCCAAGAAACGCCTTCTCGAGCGTGCTCGAGAAGCATCCCGCGCTTTTTCCATACATTGAGGGCATACTTAACAACATCGAAATGCAAATTAAGCTGTTTTGCCCCATTATCGCAAGTCGCCCCAACCGCCGAGTCGGCGCGAACTCTATAGAAATATAGCATCTCCCCGCTAAACGCAACTGATTTTGCAAGGGGAAACGAAATGAATTGAAATGCATGATCTTCGCCAAGCGTCAAATCAGCATTAAGACGCAAATCGTTCTCGCGTAAAAAGCTCGAGCGATACATTTTGTTGCACATAAGGGGTATGCTTCCGCGTTCGTACAACAAAGCATCGATACCCGAGTGATACACTTTATCGCGATAGGCAAAAGAGTCGTCCGCCCAGGGAAGCGTCGGAAACGTTTTCCCGCCGAACACTACGATATCTGCGTCTTCCTTTTCCGCCAACGTAAAAAGAACCTCGCATGTTCGCAAAGCGATGTAATCATCCGAGTCAACAAATAGTATGTACTCTCCTTGCGCCAAGTCCATACCGACATTGCGCGTACGAGAGACCCCAGCGTTCTCGCGATGATAGACGCGTATACGATTGTCTTTTTCCGCATATGCGTCCAATAACTGAGGCGATGCATCTGACGACCCATCGTCAAGGCAGATTATCTCAATGCTGTGAAACGTTTGGTTAATAAGGCTCTCGAGACATTGTTCAAGGTACCTCTCAACGTTATACACTGGAACAATAATGGAAATTGTCGGCTTGTCCATGTCCTACCCTCAACTCATACGCGGAGCACGCGCAAATACCAGCTACAGCCACTGCTAATGATACGTTATCGTCACAATAAGCCGTTCTCGATTCGAAAGAAGCACATCGTAGTCTTTCGAGTTTAATCTCTCCTATCAAGAACGCGCCGCTGAATCGCTCGAGGAATTCGACATATCGCCGAACCAATCCGCTGTTCCGCTGCACCTAAAACTTCATCTAGCTCCATTGATACCTTTTGCAACTCAGCATGCGCGCTTTCGGCCGACGCCACAGCAATGGTCTCCCTATCTCTAGCCGCACGTTCACTCCTTTGCGCCTCGTCACGCTCAGCGCTGACAAAATCAAGCACAGCCAGGGCGTCTTCTCGCGCAATATCAAGTGAGCGGGACCGATTAAACAAAAACAAAGAAGAGTCACAGTTCGCAATCTCGAGCATGCGATCGTAAAAAACCGGATCAAGGAACACCTCACGAGTGCACTCAAGAAGCCCCAGCTCAGATAATCCTTCCCTTTGAAGGTATTCATAGACCTCGGAAAACGCTTCAAAAGAAGCCAGCGTCTGCAGATTGTAAAGAACGCTCGACATCGCCCAGGTCACATAACTGCGTAAAAGCATGTCCAAGCAGCCTGCCTCAACGAGATGCTGCCTAAACGACTTGATGGCATACACAAAATCGAAGGCGTGGCGATCTTTTGTCGCCATAGCGGAGCCATCTCGCATCACGCGATAACTGATAAGCCTCTCCCCAACGGTCACAATGCGATCGGCATCAACAAGAGCAGGATATACAAATCCTATATCCTCGGAACGCATTACATCTTCCTGAAACCGATAACCGCCGTCACGCACATAGGAGGTAAGATACAGCTTATTCCACGGCCACGTTTGAAAACTCAAGAGGAACTCATCGGGGTTCTTCCGCCAGGAAAAAGCCGTGCCGTCAGAATCAAATGGCGCAAAATTCAGTATCCCTAAAGGAGGGTGCTGGAGCCTCTCATGCCGATCGTTATAAAACCAAATATCCCATACGACAATCTGAGCATCGAACCGCTGAGCCTGCTTGAAAGCGAGCTCAAAACAGCGAGAATCTAGGAAATCATCCGCATCGAGGAACGCGAGGTATTGCCCTGCGGCAATATCAATGGCTCGATTGCGAGCCTTAGCAGGGCCGGCATTTTCCTGTTCAATAACGCGCATTTTCCCGTCAAGTTTTTCCTCGTATTCGTGAAGGATTGCAATAGACCCGTCGGTCGAACCGTCATCAACGGAGATAATCTCCCACGAACTATCCGATTGAGCAACAACGCTATCGAGGCACCGCCGAAGGAAGGGCGCGCAATTAAAAACCGGTATGATGACTGATATGGAGGGGCTCTTTTGCACCACGTCTTCCGCCATTACTCATCCTTTCGCACAACTGCGTTTTTCAAAAGTGTCGCACATTACTCGTATCAACTGGTTTTCCCATGCGGCGCTACAACCCTGATTGCCGCTTTCCAAAAAGGAAAAGCGAACGCGAGGGCAACAAGAACATTAACAGCCTAATGGTTTTCCGCTCATTAATCATTACACAGCTTCGAGTTTCGATATTATAGGTGGGATTAAACACGATGAAAGGAATACGGCATTGTCCGCTACGATAGAGCCAGCATCTTCCGCCTCATCCGCTAAAGGCGGTCGAGAATCCACGAAAAAGCGCATTTGCTATATCGACATTGCAAAAGGATTTGCCATGCTCTGCATCATTGCAGGGCACTTCGGAATCGCAACCGCAGATCATTTCGTATATACCTTTCATGTCCCACTCTTTTTCCTCTTAAGTGGGTACTTCTTTTCCACCAAAGCAAGCTTCCCTTCTTTTATGAAGCAAAAAGCCCGTCAACTTCTCTTACCCTATTACGTGACGGGTATCGCAATTCTTATAACTGCCACTGTTGTCAACCATTTTGTTTGGCCAGAAGTCAACGCTTTACAAAACGCCAAGAGCATTCTCGGGGCTTTGCTGTATGGCGCAGGAACGCCCCATACAGACCCCTTCGTAATAAGGCAGATTGGTCTGCTATGGTTCCTTTGGGCCTTATTCTTCTCAATGGGCTTTACGCGTCTAGCACTTAAAACACGGTACCCGTTGCTTGCAGTGATTTTGATAGCAGCAATCGGATGGACGAGTGCAAAAGTAATATGGCTCCCCCTTTCCGTCCAATCAGGCGCGATGGGCTCTTTTTTCATGTATCTTGGTTATTTTGCCCGTAAGCATCATCTCCTCGAAAAGAGACCGCCTTTAATCTTGGTCGTTGCCCTAGTCTCCCTTTGGATTGCATCCATTTATCTCGGGGTTTCCATCAATATCGTCAGCTGCTTCCTTTCGCACGGGCTTTTGAGCATTGCTGTTTCAATTGCGGCATCCTATCTCATTCTTCTCGCATGCAAGTTCATTGAGCAGCATCTGAATATCGTGCCAAAATTCCTGAACTACTTTGGACAAACAACGCTAATCATTATGTGCTTCCATGCTGTTTCGGATTTTTGCTTCCCGAATCTCATGCTGTACCCTTGGCTTGAGCCTTATGGCTTCCCCCATAGCCTCATAAGCGTGATTATCCTTACCTTGAATGTCCTTTGGCCACTCCTCGGCGTATTCGCCTCTCTGCGCATCCCCTTGCTAAGAAAGCTATTTAGCGTGCGCCCACTCTCCCCCTTCCCCAAGCATGAACCAGCTGCTTGGAAGACGGCTTCGGGAGAACTCCCCTCGTCTGATTTTGTCGACTCCTCATCCAGGAAAGCAATTACTGTTACAGCCATACTTGCCCTGTTCTTCGCACTGTCTTGCGCAACAGGCTTCTTCTGTGCATCAAGCCATCCGCTCGAAGGATTACGAGACTATGCTCTTTTCCTCTGCATCACATTGGTGTTCATGGCGATATCTTTATCAGCGTTCGTTTTCCTGAAGAATGCGGGTCTGCATATTCTCTTTAATATCCAAAGCACACTGTCTCGAGTCATTAACAATATCACGCACTTTGAGCTGCGGTCCTTCATGCGCAACCATGAATTTATAGCGCTTTCGGTCATCATAATCGTCGCATGGTTACCCTATCTTGTCCTTTTCTTCCCAGGCGTGCTCATGTACGACACTACATGGGAACTATTCCAAACGCAGGGTTCCGGCGCTCTTACAATGGGTAGAGACGAGCTTGACGCCAGCAGCACCGCTACATATACCGACCATAAGCCCCTCTTCCACACGTTGCTTATTGGCGCATTGTTCCTTCTTGGAAAAACGCTTGGATCACAAACGCTTGGAATTTTTTTCATCACTCTTTTTCAATACTTGTCTATGGCTTTTGCATTCGCACACCTTCTACGTTACTGCTACCGCGTAACCAATCTCCGTGGCATACAAATCATTGGCATTTTGTTCTTTGCTCTATTTCCCGTGTTTCCCATGTATGCAGTAAGCCCGTTCAACGATTGCCTTGCAGCAGCAGCATTCGTGATTTGGGCAGTTTGCTTCGCGGAGGCAGTGCGCACGAAAGCAGCCACCCTAACTTCAAAGAAGACACTCGCCGCTTTCATCCTCTGGGGAATCTTCGCCGCGCTATTGAAAAAGCCGAATGCTTACGTCATTCTTGCCTGTTCTATTATTCTTGCAATTTACGCTCGTAAGCATATTGCCGCCATCCTTGCACAAGGGGTCATTCCCATAGCGCTGTGTCTTATCGTTATTCCCTCATGCATATACCCCATTTTGAATGTCATCCCCGGTGACAAGGGGGAAATGCTCGGCACGCTTTTCCAACAAACCATCACCTACGCAATTAACAACGAAGACAAGGTATCGGATTCTGAAAAAGAAACGATCGGTAAGATAATTAATCTTGAAAAAGCAGTCGATCATTACACGCCGGATACGTTTGACAACGCAAAGTTCTACTACCGCAATAGCGAAACGACAGGAGAACTGCTCGACTACTTAAGAATCTGGGCCGAACAAGGGACCGATGACCCCGTTTCCTATTTATCGGCTTTTACAAAAATTCAATATCCTTGGATATACCCAAACAAATATATAGATTTTTACGACATCAATTACGAGGCCATAGCGGAATCGGTCGCAATATCAAATGCCGATTATTCGCATGGCAAATCACTTACAACATGGGAATCGCTTGATTACAAAGCGCCCGAATCGTTCGAGACAGCCAGATCGGCCATACTGTCCATATTCTACGGTCTCGAAAGGACTCCGGGATTTAATATCATGTTTAGTATCGCCCTTTATGCAACTTGGCTTCCTCTCATGCTTAGTTTTATATGCATCACATCCCGCAAACGAACGATCAGCCTTGTCGCACTTTCCCCGATGTATGTGTCAATGGCCGTTCTCTTTATATCGCCACTTGTGATGTGCCGCTATGCTCTGCCCGTTATCGCATTAACCCCACTTGCTTTAGCTATTGCAATGAATGGCATCGAGACGCCGCATGAGAATGCTGAATAGACACTGCATGCAAGCATAAAAGAAATGCAGAGGCATCGATTGCAACCATGCCTCTGCATTTCTGTTCCAATGATATTCTTACGCCATCAGCCCAAGCAATCTGGGCTTTTCATGCTTATACATCGGCTTGTTTACAAACACTATAAAATGATAAATCACGCCAAGATATGGGAATCTAGGCGCATGCGTAACCACCGACCATTGAGGAACCTATGGCTCAAACAGCAACGACCAAAACCGCATTGAAGCGCAATTGGTTTACCATCACTTCGCTTGTGTCAAAGGACTTTAAGCTCAAGTACCGCCGAAGCGTTTTAGGCATTCTTTGGTCGGTTCTGAACCCTTTGCTTATGATGTGCGTGCTTGCTGCCGTGTTCACGAACGTCCTTAAATTCGGCGATGACGTTCAGAACTTCCCGATGTATCTCATCTTGGGCAACGTCCTGTTCTCCCTCATGGCCGATTCGACAACTTCAGCTATGGGCTCGATTTTAGAGTCGGCACCGCTTATCAAAAAGGTGCGCGTTTCTAAGATGATTTTTCCATTAGAGAAGGTTTTATTTACTCTTGTAAACTTTGCCATATCCCTGATCGCGGTTGTCATCGTCATGCTGTTCTTCCGCATCCCGCCAACCATCAATCTACTAACTAACGCAATGTCGATTTTACTATAATTAGTACAGTTGCTCGCGG
>OLNL01002542.1_pt1 | contig 13715 bp, 16 predicted proteins | sample 1672181 | NCBI WGS metagenome assembly OLNL01 (sample SAMEA3136656, study PRJEB25190) | human gut metagenome | biome: human gut; feature: human-associated habitat; material: faeces | place: Austria | collected 2013
TCATATAAATATCGTCAATAAACGCACAAACTATTCGAACGCCTGCTACATCATTGAGATATGTCTGTATATTTTCTGTTGTAAATTCATATCCCATTCCCAAGTGTGATTCAAATGATAACATATCTAAAATTTTCACAGATAAACCATTCATTTTTAGCAACTGCTCATTCATAAGCACACCTTCTCTCATCTGGACTTTTCATTTATGTTACTACAGATATATTGAATTATCAAGACTGCAAATGTGGCGCAAATTCCATGTAAAAACTGTATTGCAGGGAATGATTCGATATGCAAGGTTCGAGAAAAAATATACCTCTATTAATATCTCAAACTTTTTCGGTGATTTTCGAGTTGGAAAAAATATTTTGAAAAAGAGTGAGAAAACTGATGCGCAAAAATGTTTTACTGATGAAGAACGAATTCGCATATGGAACACTTCATATTCAGCGTATTGAGACTAGGGCATTCACTCAAGATACAAGTACTGCCAAAAAGAAAAGTTATATAAACAACCAAAGGTTATTATCAATTTGACATTCAACAAAAAGCTGAGCGAAAAAAACAGATTGAACAGGCAATTAATTATTAGGTGGTTACTATGGTGATTACTCTCAAGAATCAAGAAAATAAAAAAGCCTCACAAAGCCCGTGTTTATAGGCTTTGCGAGACCATTCAGTCAACAGGGGATGAGAGAATCGAACTCCCGCCAAAGGTTTTGGAGACCCCTATCATACCACTTGACCAATCCCCTATTTAAGTAAATTGTGTGTCTGTCTCCGTGACACTAGATATTTATACCATATTTATTGGTGGGTTGTCAATAGGTGATTTTAAAAAAAGCTCAAAATTGCTTTTAAGGAAATTGCTTTTAATTTCATATTATATAAAAATAACTTCCGGACTGTACGATTTACAACCGGAAGTTACCTGATTTTATTTTACCTTATATCTAACTTTTATCTATCTCCCCAGACTTCTTCTGCAATTTCTTTTACAAGTTTTAATTTTTCCCACTGCTCTTCTTCTGTCAGCTTGTTACCGATCTCGCAAGATGCGAATCCACATTGTGGACTTAAGTACAGGCGATCCAGTGGAACGTATTTCTCTGCTTCATGGATTCTGGCAATGACTTTTCCTTTATCCTCTAACTGTGGTATCTTTGTCGTAATGAGTCCAAGTACGACCTTCTTATCTCCAGATACTTTTGCAAGTGGTGCGAAACCTCCTGATCTCTTGTCATCATACTCCAGATAGTAGGCGTTTACATTTTCCTCTCCAAACAGAAGGTCTGCAACGGAATCATATGCACCGGAGCTGAAGAACGTAGAATGATAGTTCCCTCTGCACACATGTGTATTGATTACAAGGTCTTCCGGTGCCTGTGCAACAACCTGGTTATTCAGTTTCAGCAGACGCTTCTTATAATCTTCCAAAGCCTGTCCGTTTCTTCCGGTCAGAGCTGTCGCCATTTTTGCATCTACCATACCGCCCCATACACAATCATCGAACTGAAGATTTCTGCATCCTGCCGCATAAATCTCCTGAACGAATTCTCCATAAGCTTTGATGACATCATCTGCAAATGCTTCTTCTGAGCCATAGATTTTTAAAGTCGTAGCAAGAAGCTGCGCTCCGGTGAAGTAAGCATAGAACTGTCCCGGTGAAGGGATGGTCTGTTTTGCAACTGTATTTTCATCTTCCAATGCTTTTACATATTTAAAATGTTCTACAAACGGGTGATTCTTTACAGAAATCTTTCCTGTCATATAGGTATCATCAATCATGGCTGCTTCTGCGTCAAATGTTGTATTTCCCTCTACTGTCTTCTGATGCTCGATACCTTCAAATCCCCACATAAAGTCAAGATGCCAAGTGGATCTTCTGAACTCTCCGTCTGTGATAACATGGTAGCCAAGTCCCTTGATTTTATTTACTAAATCAACGATACACTCGTCTTCTACTTTTGTCAGATCAGCCTGTGTAATTTTTCCCTCTTCAAAATCTTTTCTTGCATCTTTTAATCTCTGTGGTCTTAAAAAACTTCCTACAAAATCATATCGAAATGGTGTCTTCATAATTATTATCTCCTAAATTTTAATAAACCTATCGTAATTTTAAACTTGTGTTGCGATAGATTTATTGTAATTTATTTCAAATGTTTTGTATAATAGCTAAAAATATCTGTTTGTTATAACTTTAAATTATGGCACTTCTGATCCAGGCAAGACATCTATTCTACGGACTTTCCATGCTGGATAAATATAAGGGAATACTGGGTCGCTTCTGCAACTTTCGGTGGCGTCATCGGTTCTTTACTCCTCATTAATACAGAAGGCATCAGCTTTGTCATGACTGCTATGTTCGTCGTTATCTTCATGGATCAGTGGCTGAAAGAAAAGAATCATACATCTTCATTACTTGGACTTGGAATTTCTTTTCTCTGTCTCCTTGTATTCGGACCGGACTCTTTTATGATTCCGACCATGATTTTGATTATCGTCTCATTGACATTATTACGCAAAAAGCTTGATATCCCGGATCAAAAAAACTACTCGCGACTTCATTTCGACAAATGTGCTTCTGAAAAAATGAAGTAGCAATAAAAAACACAGGAGGTTTGCTAACATGACATTAGCTCAACAAATCATCACTATCGGACTTTGTGTACTTGGTACAATGACTACACGTTTCCTGCCTTTTCTTGTATTTCGTGAAAACCGGGAAACTCCTAAGTTCATTCAATATGTTGGAAAATTTCTTCCATCCGCAGTTTTCGGCATGCTGGTCGTTTACTGTCTGAGAAATGTAAATGTATTGCAAGGTACACATGGAATCCCAGAGTTCATTTCCATTCTCGTTACTGCCGGACTTCATATCTGGAAACGTCAGATGCTGGTATCTATTGCAGGAGGAACCATCTGCTATATATTATTGCTACATTTTTGTTAAAAGACCTATGCATCAAAATCAGCCACAAATTCACCTTCCGGTGTTTTCATTTTCAGGATTCCAAGATTAAAATCCTCTTCTTGAATTGTAATGTGATATTCAAAAACTACGTCATCTTCAAATTTAGACAACAGAATATACTCTCCTTTATCCTTTCCGTCAATCTGATCACAGATATCATCATACACATCTGCTCCGGAAATATTTCTTGGATACCCTGCATCCTTAATTTTTTTCTCAATTGCTTCGTATAATTCGTTCATACATTTTCCTCTCTTTCTTCTATGTGAGGCTATCCCCCCACATTCTTGTCTTTCTTAATTATAGCTTTTTTCTTTTGTTCATCATATTCCAAGCATTTCCAGCAATTCTATATGAGGATGGTTCATGTCAGCCTGATATATATCTATATAATTTAATGCCGCGCTTTCATCCATAAATGCCGGAAACAAAAATCCACACTCGGGTTCTCCCGGTTCATAATCACCACTCACCGGGCAAATCGCGCAGATTAGATATTCATACATTTTCTCGGATTCTCCCTGACGCTCATGATCCGTTCCCTTCACCGGAATATCGTAACGGTCGTGAAACACGTAAACAGCATAATCACCTTTCGATTTATAATTTGCTCCTACAATCTCATAAAATGTCTCCATTAATGCATCATTTTTCAGTCCGCATGCCCGCATTCCCATCAAAAGTTTCCACAAGCTGTCATTTTGCATATTTTCCTGCAAAAATTTGTATTCTTGCAAGTTTTGATTCGTTTCTGCAAACGGAACTTTCTTTGCAATCTGCAAGTTTTTCTCTCGATTCGCCGGACTTAATTTCAAAAATGCAATATTAAATGTCCCGTCAATGCAACCGTCTGAATCCATGTATCCCCCGGCTATCCTTGTCATTGATGTTCGCTTAACTGTCATGCGCCTTGTAAGCGCCAGCATATCTTCTCTGTCTATCATTCTCTTCTTAACAAGCTCCTTACTACTTTTACAATCAGCTTTTCAATCATTAATAATATTATAATGGGCGATGAATATTATGGCAAATACTGTTGCTGATTTATTACTATTTATTTAGCATTAATTTAGATTTACCTTATTTATGTATTTGAATTTTATTTAGAAATGGACAGCTCCTTACATATTTCTACATATTTATCCGTATAAATACTGTCTTTTTCCCAGATAAAATCAAAATCATGCTGCATTTTAAAATCCGAAAGCTTTATTTCTTTCAACACTCCCGACTCTAATTCATCCGCGACTGCAATCTTATACATAAATGAAATTCCACAATCCCGTTTTAACAGACCTATAATCGTGTGCATATTTTCCACTTCTATACAACGCTCAAAGTCAGGAATTTCCATTCCTCGTGCCAAAAGCAACTCTTCCAGTATATTCCTTGTCCCCGAGCCACTCTCCCGTACAATCAAACGTTCGTTTTTCAGATCATTCATAGTCTTTGGATTCTTTTTCAGAAATGTATGGGAAACCTTGCAGACCCCAATGTAATCTTCTGTACTATAATTCATGTGTCCGTAACGATCTTTCGGATAATTTCCTTCCACTAAAGCAAGATTAATCTTCCCTTCATCTAATAACGAAAGCAACTGTGACGTATTCCCAAAATGAATATGTAAATTCATATCTGGATGTTGATTCATAAAATCCGCAATCCTGTCAACAACTGCATATTCTCCAATCGTCATTGTAACTCCGATAGATAATAATTCGATATCTCCACTGACACTTTTCATTTCTTCAAAAATTGAGAGCTGATCATTTTTCATAGTCATCAGACGCTTTTTAAGTACCTTTCCGGTCTGGGTAATATACAATTGTTTATTGTGATACAAGAATAACTGGGTATTATATTCGTTTTCAAGGAAACGAATATGTTGCGAAACAGCCGGTTGTGTAATATTTAATCTCTTTGCTGCCTCTGTAAAATTCATGGTTTCACACACTGTGAGAAAGGTGTTCGTCCTAAAATCTAACATAGTATTTTCCTCTTTTGGTTTGCTATTTTATCAATAAGGATTTCTTATATTTCAATAATATTATATAATTTTTTATTATTGTTTTCCAGTGTTATAATCAATTAGAAAAATGAAAATTATTAAATTTAAACGAGAGGTAAAAAAATTATGGATTTTATCAAAAAGAACTTATCTGGTATTTTGGTTTGTTTTATAATTGCTGTACCTGCCTGGCTTCTTGGAAAAGCTTTTCCGGTCATCGGCGGTCCGGTCATTGCAATTCTCGCCGGAATGCTCATCACATTGATTTGGACAGATAAAGGGAAAGCAGAAGCCGGCATTAAATGGACTTCCAAAATTATTCTCCAGACTGCTGTCGTACTATTAGGATTCGGAATGAACCTCGGTGTAATCATGAAGACCGGGAAACAATCACTGCCAATTATTATCTGTACGATCAGTACTTCCCTAATCATTGCATGGTTACTTCACAGAATTATCAATGTTCCGTCCAACACTGCGATTCTGGTTGGTGTTGGTTCTTCCATCTGTGGAGGTTCTGCTATCGCAGCTACTGCTCCGGTTATTGACGCCGACGATACGGAAGTTGCCCAGGCCATTTCCGTTATCTTTTTCTTCAACGTCATTGCTGCTGTACTATTCCCTGTACTTGGACACGTCCTCGGCTTTGACACAACGAGCGGTTCTTCCTTCGGACTGTTCGCCGGAACAGCAATTAACGACACTTCTTCTGTAACCGCAGCTGCATCCACCTGGGACAGCATGTGGAATCTTGGAAATGAAACATTGAATAATGCTGTTACCGTTAAGCTGACTCGTACACTTGCAATCATTCCAATTACACTTGTATTGTCTCTGATCCACGCAAAATCCGCATCTGTAAATGGTGAAAAAGCAGGAAATTTTAGCATAAAGAGAGCATTTCCGATGTTTATTTTATACTTCATCATTGCAGCAATTATCACTACTGCATGTATGAGTATGGGAATTAGTGCTGATGTATTCGCACCGCTGAAAGAACTGTCCAAATTCTTCATCATTATGGCCATGGCTGCCATTGGTCTGAACAGTAATGTTATAAAATTAATAAAATCTGGCGGAAAGCCACTTCTTCTCGGTGCTTCCTGCTGGATTGGAATTACCATTGTCAGTCTGACTATGCAACATATTATGCACCTTTGGTAATTTTGTTTAGACATTTTTTTGTTTCTTTGTAAATAATATTTTTAACATTATTGAAACTATAGATACTAGAAGTCTACAAAAAGCTACTAAAACAAATTCTATTGAGAACGGATTATTTAGCTTTTCTCCTAATAAGGTCGTCGTCACAATGCTAAGTAATGAACCACTGATTCCTGCCACAAGATAAATCAGATAATTCACATCACATGCACCAAAATACAAGCTGACAATATCCCCTGGCAGGAACCCAACGATTCTCGTTATAAAGCAAGTAAAAAATGTATTTTGTTTTTGATATTCTGATAACTTCTTTGCCTTCGGATATTTCTGAAATATTTCTTCTGTAATCTGTTTTCCACTACATTTTCCAAGACAATACGGAATTGTAATGGAGACAGACAGACCAACTGTACTAATGAACACAGCTGCCACCGGCGAAAACAATATTCCACTGGCAAGATATAAAATAGAAAGCGGCAGAACTATCGTCAAGCTCTTTAATCCAAATAATAGAATCAGCATTATCACTGCGAGCGCCACATTTTTCGGTGTATATTTTACAATTGTATCAACGGATAATGGTTCCCCTGATATTTTCACGATCAAAACAAGTATCACCGCTATCGCTAGAATTGCCATAACCGGAATAAATTTTTTCCACTTATCTCTCTGATTCATAATCATCACTCCACATTTCATTCTATACTATTTATTGTATGAACGCTGTTTGCTTATTTACTTTTATCTTACCTCCATTTCTTCCCAGAAAAAATAGACAAAACCGAAGCTTTGTCTATCAATCTCTTCACTTATAAATTATCGTTTCTGTCCACACCTGACTTGCTAATTATTTTGCGTGCACAAGACTCAATGCATCAATTTTTTTCAGCTCTTCATCTGTAAAAGGTGCACTTTCAAGAACCTTCAGATTATCGAGAATCTGCTCTGGTTTTGATGCTCCTACCAGAACACTTGTCACTATGCCATCTTTTAATACCCAGTTCAATGCCATCTGCGCCAGGCTTTCACCTCTCTCTTTGGCAATTTCATTTAAACCACGGATACTTGTGATTTTTTCTTCTGTCAACTGACTTGCCTTAAGGAATCGTCCATCTGTTGCAATACGGCTGTCTGACGGAATTCCGTTCAGATAGCGGTTTGTTAATGTTCCCTGTGCCAGTGGGCTGAATGCAATGATTCCTTTTCCAGACTCTACTGCCGCTTCTTTCAATCCATTTTTTTCGATTGTGCGGTCGAAAATAGAATAGCGGTTCTGATTAATTATAAATGGACAATGCAGCTCTTTCAGAATTGTAGCTGCCTTCTCCATATGTACTCCATCATAATTAGAAATCCCAACATACAGTGCTTTTCCGCTTCGGACAATCTGCGCCAGTGTTTCCATTGTTTCCTCTAATGGAGTTTCCGGATCCATACGGTGATGATAGAAGATATCGACATACTCCAGTCCCATTCTTTTCAGACTCTGATCCAGACTTGCTGTTAGATATTTTTTACTTCCCCAGTTTCCATAAGGACCATCCCACATATCAAAACCGGCTTTTGTACTTATCAACATCTCATCGCGATAAACTCCGAGATCCTCTTTTAGGATTCTCCCAAAATTAATCTCTGCACTTCCCGGCTCCGGACCATAGTTATTGGCAAGGTCAAAGTGTGTGATCCCGTGATCAAATGCTGTAAAGCACATTGCTTTCATATTATCATAATCACCATTTGATCCAAAGTTATGCCAAAGTCCCAACGAAACTTTTGGTAATAATAACCCACTTTTCCCACATCGATTATACTGCATAGTTTCATATCGTTTTTCGTCTGCCTGGTACATCATTTATCTCTCCTTCATATATGTATTTAAACTCCTTTGTTATTATATTATCATTTCTGCTAAATAAAAGCTATATTTTAGAACAAATAATAAGCCTGAGCGAACCACTATTAAATGGCCGATCAGTCTTATTATTTATCTCCAGACTTCTTCTGCTATTTCTTTTACAAGAGCTAATTTTTTCCACTGCTCTTCTTCTGTCAGCTTATTTCCAATCTCGCAGGAGGCAAATCCGCACTGTGGGCTTAAACACAGACGGTCTAATGGAATGTATTTTGCTGCCTGATGAATTCTAGCAATGACTTTTTCCTTATCTTCTAACTCTGGTTTCTTTGTTGTAATCAGACCAAGAACGACTTTCTTATCCGGAGATACTTTTGCAAGTGGTGCAAATCCACCGGATCTTTCATCGTCATACTCAAGAAGGAGCGCGTCTACATTTTCCTGCGCAAATACATAATCCGCAACGGAATCATATGGGCCACTTGTGAAGAATGTGGAATGATAATTACCTCTGCAAATATGTGAAGTAATGATCATATCTTCTGGTTTTCCTTCCAATGCAAGATTGTTGACTTTCAGAAGTTGTGCCTTTACTTCTTCAATGTCCACTCCCAGTGCTCTGTATCTGAGTTTTGCCGCATCTCCGACAATGGCTCCCCATGTGCAGTCATCAAGCTGAAGATTTCGGCAGCCAGCCTCGTAAAACTGTGTGATAACTTCTTGATAAGCCTTTCCGATGTCCTGAATCAATTTCTCATCATTCTTATAGAATTTTCTTGTCCGGTCAATATTCTGTGGCACAATCATCTGCTGATATGTCTGTGCCGGTGCCGGAATTGTATATTTTGCAACTGTATTTTTATCTTCAAACTGTTTGAGAAATTTGAAATATTCTACAAACGGGTGTGCTTTCGCTTTAATTTTTCCTACAAGATAAGTTGCTTCAAGGTCAGCAACTTCTCCGTTAAACTGAACTCCGCCACCTTCTGCCTCATGTTCAACGCCTTCAAATCCCCACATAAAATCCAGGTGCCAGAATTTTCTGCGGAACTCTCCATCTGTGATTGCATGAAAACCTGCCGCTTTCTGCTTCGTTACAATATCACGGACACATTCATCTGTAATATCGTTTAATTCTTTTTCTGTAATTTTACCTTCACTGAAATCCTTCTTAGCCTGTTTTAGTTTTTCCGGTCTCAGGAAACTTCCTACAAAATCATATCGAAATGGTGTCTTTAATATACTCATATCTTATCCTCCGTCTTCTTTCATCTGATGAGGATAGTCTACCAGTTATTATTCATTGTGTAAAATTTCCTTTTTTATTGGTTTGATATAACTTTTAGTTATGGTTTGCAAGTTTATATTCCTTCTCCGGAACACCTTCGGATTTGATAAGATACCCTTCTGCTTCATCAAAACGAATGGTGTACTGATATTCACTCTCTCTGCCTTCTTTTTCAGCATCATCATCAGAATAATATGTTAGCCGGATATGATAAGTATTCTTTCCTTCTCGCCATGATTCATCACCGATCAGCCAGTCGTTTTCAAGATTTTTATCCTTTTTCAGTAATGTCTCAGCATATTGCTGTGCCCCGCTCCAGATTCCCATATTCCGGCGCTGTCCCTGCATGGTATTCTGATACTGCCAGAGTGTAGCAAACATAATAGCTGCCATAATTCCTGTAAAAAGAACCGTTTTATACTTCTTTTCTTTTTTCTGTCTTTGCCGACGGACACACCGGATTGTTCCAACCATCATCATCGCAATCATGAACAGATACCACAATGTCCAGAAAATCTGTTCTGTTCGTTCTATTCCACCCGGAATCCACTCTGCAATACGGTCACCCCAGATATAATTAACCAGTGATACCAATATTCCAATAGACAAAATCGATGCCACACCGTAAATTCTCCGGCTTTCTTCATCATCAATATTCTGAAAAAAATACCACAGAGAAACAAACACAGCTGCTGAGAGTCCGCCGAGCACAAGACCGCCTCCAAGACTGGCAATTTTTGTTGCCCATGCTAATGCACCCACACCAATCACCAGAATTCCGGCAATGATATTAGCGTTCTTATCCTGCTTTTTCAGTTGCTTTGAAATGTCATCTGCATTTTGAAGCATCTCAGCTACCTCCTTCTGGGTATACTGAGTTTCTGTCGTATCCATATCACCTGTCGGTTTCTTTTTTTCAGAACGCATCAATTCCAGTACCGAAATTCCAAGTACCTGTGCCAGTGGTTCTAATGTCTGGATATCCGGAAATCCAAGTCCACGCTCCCACCGGCTGATTGCTTTATCCGTCACATGAATCTTTTCTGCAAGCTCCGCCTGCGTCATTTTTTTCTCTTTTCTTATCCCGGCAATGAACTGCCCGAACTGTTTCGCCTCCACGTCTTGTCACTTCCTCCTGCTGTTCCCGCTCCGCTATTTTAAGGTGTGCAAAGCGTTTTTACAGTCTCAGCATAGAGGAAAACAGGCTGTTTTGTCAATCTACGAATCATTTACCTCCTATTTCCTGCCATACAGAATGCCCATACCGCTTATCATCCACGGAGTCTTCATATATCCAGGAATAAAATCCAGCTTCTTTTCCAGATTACCGATATAGTGAACCTCTGAAATACCTTCTGCTTTCAGTTCTCTGACAAATTCATCCATATCTCCATATAATGCCTTCTGAGAGAACATATCCTGAAAAGAAAATACGCCACCTTTCTTTACCACCCGAAGTGCTTCTTTTACCACATCCCTCTTATTCTTTGCAGTGCGCACTTCATGAAATACAAAATTGCTGACCGCTGCATCAAATGTTTCCGTCTCAAATTCCATCTTTGCAGCATCACCCTTCTGAAATGTTATCCTGTTCGCAACACCTTCCAGACGCGCATTGTTCTCACACTGCTCTTTGGCATAATTCCACTCGGCTCCCCAGTAGTCCATCGCGGTAATCTCTGCCTCCAGAAAAGCCTTCGCACAGCGGACTGTCAGTGCTGCCGCTCCGCATCCGATATCAAGCAGCTCGCCTTTGCCGTCCCAGTCAAGATGGTCAACCAGATGCTGATGTACGCTAGCCATCATATTTCCTTTTCCAAATGCAAATTCCTCATGGCAGATCAGCATATACACAGCCATCACAAGCATCAGCACACCGATCACGCCTGCTATCCATGTAATAACCGGCACCACTCCCATTACTCCTGATACAATTGCCGCTACAAGTAAGATCGCTGCGCCACAAAACAGCATATACAATGCTTTCTCCGGCACCCAGTTCCCGTAATTTGTCTTTTCTCTCATGTTAGTTCCTCCTTAGAAATATATTTTTACTCATTTCGAGCACATAACAAATCCGCAAAATGTTATGTTTGGCAATAGAAAAGCCCGCCGCATTATTTGCGACAGGCTTCATGTTCCTGATTCAGATATTTAATTCATGCCGCTGTCCCGGCATCGGCATGAATGCCGATTTCCCGCGACATCCGTACTCTTTCATCCACCGTGTAATCTCCTTTTATCAACTCCATATATCCCTGAAGTCTCATAGACACTAAGATTCTGATAAGCTCTGCGTCAGGCTTTCTACCCATAAATTTCGTAAAATAACTGGTAAATGCTGCCTGCATTTGTAATTTAATCTGTGCTCTGAACATCTCATACCGGCTTCCGGCGCACTGATCCATGAGGATGATTGCCTCCGTCCGATGCGCCGACAGATATTCCATCATCTGCCGCTCATTATCATCCGCCGTCCCCGGATCTTCCTCTTCTCTCTGCGCAAACATACTGCACATCCGCTCATAATCCGCGATCACGGGATCAAGGATTGCAGCCAGCAATGCTTCTTTATTCGCAAATGAGAAATAAAATGCTCCGGTCGTGACCCCGGCTGTTTTACAAATATCCCGTAGATTAGCTTTCGCATAGCCTTTTTTTAGAAATTCTGCTTTGCCAGACTCTATTAAATTTTGTTCCGTTTGTTTTCTGCGCTCATCTTCCATAACACTTGTTATGTTAGCACAGACTAACTTACTTGTCAATCCAGCTTCCTATCCCATGTTATGAATTCGTTCTGCCTTTATCTTTTCCGTATAATTCCAAAATAATATATGTCTGATCATGCTATTTTCTCCGGTCACTATCAATAACTATTAAAATTCTTGTCTACACAAATAATAAGATTCCGATGCATACAAGTATCGGTATCGCTCCGACAATTCCAAATACAATCGTCAATATCTTATATACTTTATTATCATATCCCGGTATGTAAGACTGCTTTGGTTTGTCCGGATTATACTTAATCTGGACTTTTGCACCAACTGGCGGCACACGTCTGCTTATATAAGCGCCTTCTGATGTATAATAACTCCCTCCGGCATAATATTCATATATCGGATGATACGACAAACCATTATCACCGGAATTCCTTACATTGATGCGTACTACTGTGGCTGTTGCATCAGCTGTGCATTTGCGCATTTTATTACCTGAAATCATGCCCAGTATAAAGGCTGGAATCCAAAATGCAATTCCAATACCGCATAATGTCAATACTAATCCTATTTCCATTGCTTACTCTCCTGCATTGCCTTCTTATCGTTTTGTATGCATTTACCTGTCATAGGGTCATACCACACCCGACAAATATCCGTATACGGATTCGTCTTTGCAAGACCGATGCCGACCGCAGTTCCACGGAACATGCCAAACTGCTCCTGCATCACTACAAATGCCTCTTTTAATTCTGTCTGCGACAGCTGCTTTCCAATCGTACTGTGCGGTATCCAGGAAAATGGCTGATACCGCTGATGAATCTTCACCTGACGAATCTGGCTTATATACTGATATGCCTGTTCTGACATTTGAAACAGGTAGTGATTCATAACCGGCAGCAGATAGATCGTGTGTGGAAAAAATATCCCTACCGAACACCACATGATCTCACCGCAGATAAATTCCTTTGCCAGATCTTCAAACACTGCCACTGCTTCTGACTCCTGCGTTGTCTCAAATGCTGACAACGTAATATGTGGCGGAACCTTACCTGCAAGCATCACGTCATTCCCCGTGCGTTTTGCGATCTGATTCATATACGACTGGATTCTTTCATTTGTCACATCATCAAAGTATAAAGATATCAAATACATAGGTTAGCCTTTCAATCCTGCTGACTGGCGGATCATATCCTCCACTACGATATCATATATCTCGCCGATACTGTTGCAGTATTCGAGCACTTTCCACGGCTCATTGGTATGAAAATGAATCTTGATCAAGTCTTCGTCACCTACTGCGATCAGACAGTTTCCTTCAAGATGCTCTGAGATGTAATCGGAAATCTCATCCTCATCCAGATCATCGTCCCTGCGGTCGATTAATAACTGCGTGTCATAACGATATGCAAACTGATCATCCTCTACGTCAATGCTATGTACATTTTCCATCTATTCTGTCCTCCTGTAATTCATTCATTTAAAATTTCATTACTATTTTAGTATAACCAGCTCTGTGATTCAATGCTATAATAGCATTTGAATAATCAATGGAGTGTATTAATTATCTTGAAGGAAGAATAAACCTAAAAGGCGCTCCGTCATACGGAACGCCTGAATACTTTTCTATAACATTTCTCTATCTAATTACATGATGTTGGGGTCAAAAGCCCCCAACTATGATGCCTGCGGATTGTTCCGTGCTA
>OLNL01002545.1_pt1 | contig 13698 bp, 9 predicted proteins | sample 1672181 | NCBI WGS metagenome assembly OLNL01 (sample SAMEA3136656, study PRJEB25190) | human gut metagenome | biome: human gut; feature: human-associated habitat; material: faeces | place: Austria | collected 2013
AAATTGCATATAGGTGAGGCTGGGACACATGTCTCAGCCTTCTTTTAGCAAGAATCGTCTCTTTTGCGTCTACCATCTAAGGGCAAGAGTGAATAATAAGCTATAGCTTAGGGAAATTTGTACTCGTAATAATTAGGTAAAAGGATGACAATGAAAGAAACATTTACATTAGTAGCAACTGCTGCAGCCGGACTTGAAGCTGTGGTTGGACGTGAACTACGTGAGTTGGGGTATGAGACCCAGGTTGAAAATGGTAAGGTGCGTTTTCAAGGTGATGTTCGTGCAATTGCTGAAACTAACCTTTGGTTGAGAGCTGCAGACCGTATCAAGATTGTGGTGGGTGAGTTTCCAGCACGTACTTTTGAGGAGCTTTTTCAGGGAGTTTTTGCTTTGGACTGGGAAAATTATCTTCCCTTAGGTGCAAAGTTCCCAATTTCAAAAGCTAAATGTGTTAAATCAAAGCTTCATAATGAGCCGTCTGTTCAGGCGATTTCTAAAAAAGCTGTCGTTAAAAAACTACAGAAGTATTTCCACCGTCCGGAAGGAGTGCCTCTTCAAGAAACAGGTGCGGAATTTAAGATTGAAGTTTCCATCTTAAAGGATAAGGCTACTGTTTTAATTGATACTACAGGCGCTAGTCTTTTTAAGCGTGGTTATCGTACTGATAAAGGTGGGGCACCTATTAAAGAAAATATGGCAGCTGCTATTCTTGAACTTAGCAACTGGTATCCTGACAAACCTTTGATTGACCCAACTTGTGGTTCGGGGACCTTCTGTATTGAAGCTGCTATGATTGGAATGAATATTGCACCAGGTTTTAATCGTGATTTTGCTTTTGAGGCATGGAATTGGGTGGGTAAAGATTTAGTACAGTCAGTACGAGATGAAGCTGATAGCAAGGCAAATTACGATGTTGCATTAGACATTATGGGGTGTGATATTGATAGCCGTATGGTTGAGATTGCTAAGGCTAATGCTCGCGAAGCTGGTCTTGAAGATGTTGTTAAATTCAAACAAATGCGTTTACAGGACTTGAAAACAGATAAAATAAACGGTGTCATTATTTCAAATCCTCCTTATGGGGAGCGCTTGTTGGATGACAAGGCCGTGGATATCTTGTATAATGAAATGGGTCAAACTTTTGCGCCGCTTAAAACGTGGAGCAAGTTTATCTTGACCAGTGATGAACAATTTGAAAGTAAATACGGCATGAAAGCTGATAAAAAACGTAAGCTTTATAACGGAACACTTCGCGTTGATTTGTATCAATATTTTGGAGAGCGTGTTCGCCGTTCTGAGGCTAGAAAGGTAAATTAAACGTGTCAGAAGATAAAACACAAAATGGCTATGAAGGTAGCCAAGAGCTAGATTTCCAAGATGCCAAGGAAATGACAGTCGGTGAGGCTGTCCGCAAAGAAGCTGAGATTAATGCTGGTGTAACCGAAACAGATAGTATTTTGGATAAGTATATTAAGCAACATCGTGAAGAAGTTACCTCACAAAAATTCTCAAAGAAAATTGAAGCAGATGGCGATACATCACCCTTGGATGCCTTCATTCAAAAGCAACGTCAGGAATTTGCTGATTCAGGTTTGATTGGTCAAACATTGGCTAATGAGTCAACTAACTCAACGACTGCTGACGAAACAGTAACACCTATTACATCTGGTTTTGGCACAACTGAAACTAAGGCAGATGATACTCAAGCTCCTGTTGACTCTGAAATCACTGTGAAACCAGAAAGTGAAAGCTCTGAAACCATCATAACATCAACTAATGCTGATCGTTTTATCACGTCAGAAGCAGAAAAATTTGATCTTGGTGAAGCCCTTACTGCGACGACTACCTCAACTAATCAACAAGTTGATAACACTGCTATGGTAGACAATGTTGATGATCCGGAACCAGAAAGTACTTTACCTGCTGATGACAAGGCTTCTGAACCACAAGCCTCTAAACCTCTGTTGGAAGATGTTGAAGTCTCAGAAACAATCGACTCAGACGCTATTGCCACAACAGTTGCTGGTGTAACAGGAGTTAAAGCTGATGAAGCAAAAGCGACACCAAAAGTGTCTATGACAGTTAGTCGTCCATCAGCAGAAGATAAAATCTCTTCAGGGTCTATTTCTCCATCTCATAAAGGTGTCTTTGATGGTGATATTCCAGTTTATCGCCGTAAGGGTGTTGTTATCGGTGCTCTCACGGTTCTTGCTCTAGCTATAATTGGTGGGAGCTATGCTCTTTATAAAGTAACACATAGCCAATCTGCGAAAACTACAAGCACTGCTTCTTCAGCAGTGATATCATCATCAAGCAAGGGCGCATCAGCTTCTGATAATAAAGCCTTCGAAGACATGTATAAGAATTTCTTCACAGATGATGAGCAAACAAAACTAGCTAATGATCAATTTGGTAAGCTATCAGACTTGGAAAAACTACTTAAAAAATTGGAAAAAACCAAGTATTATGATGCAGCTAAGACCAAATACGATAACTTGAAGAAACAAATCGAAGCTATTGAAAAAGTCAATAGTAAGTATGAATCAGATGCTCTTGTAGACGGTAGCTATAATGCCTCTATCTCAGTTAAATCTGATGCAAACTTTAATGATCTTTCAGAACGTGTAACAAATACTGGCAATGCTAGTCTTGATAGCATTATCCAAGAAGTCATTAAGGGCGGTAAAACACAGCTTGAAGAAAAGGGTAAGGCTGCAAGTGCAACGTCTGCAGTGACAGCTTCTGAAAGTGTTAATACTGCTACTCCTTCGGGAGATAACACATCTGGAGCAGCTAATTCAGGTGTAACAGGTGCGGCTGGTGGAGTTTCTAGTGGTACAGCTGCAACTTCAACAGTTGTGACACGTGGCATCATGAATTACAATCCATCTATCCTTCAACGTGATCGCTCTCGTGTGCCTTATAATGCAAACGTAGTAGCGGATACAAGTAATCCAGCTTGGACTTGGGCTGATGGTGTTCTTGATAAGATCATTGCAACATCTCACTCACGTGGGTACTTCTCAGGAGATAACTTTATCCTTGAGCCAGTCAACATCATCAACGGAAATGGTTACTACAACATGTACCTTCCAGATGGAACTTATCTCTTTAGTATCAACTGTAAGACAGGTTACTATGTAGGCAATGGTTCAGGTCACTCAGATAAACTTGATTATTAATAAAAATCGACGACACTCCCTAGGGAGTGTTTTTTTTGTTTTATCTTTGTGAAGTCCGAGTTTATAAGAGTTTTGTGCTATAATAGGGGGATAAGATAGGGGTGAATACTATGGCGAAATTGATTCCGGGTAGAGTCCGTAATGAGGGAATTAAACTTTTTGAAAAGGGTTTAATTGCCATTAGTCAGGTCTCAGAAACTCAGTTGGACACGACGGTTGGTCAACATCATTTAATTTATGCACTCGATGATCCTGAAATCATGTGTGACTGTGATTTTTTCGCTCAAAAAGGCTATTGCTCCCATTTGGCAGCGGTTGAGTACTATCTAAAAAATGCTAAGGAGGGCCAGCGTCTCTTAGCAAAATTAGAGGAGAAACAAGAGTCCGCCCAGGACCAAGAGCGGGGGCGTTCTTTTGGTGGTTTATTTTTAGAGAGCCTTTCTCTGAATGAGGATGATACAGTTAGATATAGCCTCACGGTAGAGGGAGAGGAATCTACCTTTGGTTCAGAGATTTGGTGGAGTTTACGTTTACGTCGCTTACCGGACGAACGTTCTTACGTTGTTCGAGATATCCCAGCCTTCCTCAAGCTTATAGAGACTGAAGGCTATTATCAGATAGGTAAGAATTACTATGAACCTCTATCACTCATTCAGTTTGACCAGGCTTCACAAGCATTTTTAGACTTTTTAGGACGGATGATTCCAGATGAAGCCAAAACAAATTTAACCTTTATTTTACCGAATAATGCACGACACCTTAGTCTCCCCTATGGTTTTTTTGAGGAGGGATTGAGGTTGATGCAAGATTTGGATGGCTTCAGGTTTGAATGGGAAGGTATTGAATATCGCAGCTTTTTGGTAGAGGACTTGACTGCTGAAGCCAATCTTTTCTCGTTTGATATTTGTGTCGAGCCCAAAATGATTGAATTGACTGTTGCTGAGAAAAATAGCCAAACATTTTTTAATAATCGTATTATCTTTTATCAGGGTGTTTTCTATCGTCTTAATAGAAAACAGCAAAAAATTTTGCTTGGCTTACGTTCTCTCCCTATCGGAAGCGATTTGAATAAACATGTCAGTTTTAATCTAGAAGAACAAGCTATCTTAGCTGCTAGTCTTTCTGATTTTAAGACTATGGGACCGGTTAAAGCCCCAAAAGCGTTTAATATCAAAGATTTCACCCCGAGATTTCGCTTTGATTTGAAAGGTGAACGCGAGGTTGTGCTCACATTGGCTTTTGATTTTGATGGATATGTTGTGGATAATCGTTATGAGTTAAGTCATTTAGGCTTTACTAGTAACTATCGTAATGAACAGGCTATTTTTCGTTTGATGGTTAAACATGGATTTACCCCTGATTTTCAGTCATCTAAACGCTTAAATAGTAATCAAGAGCTCTATGATTTCTTTATAAATACTCTACCAGCTTTTGAAAATGCAGGGCCAGTTCTTATTGGACAGGAGTTGCGTGACTTACGTGTTGAACAGAGTCCACAAATTCAGGTAGAGCGTCAAGGAAATCTATTAGAGATTTCGTTTGATTTTTCAAGTCTCGATGATGAGGATGTGGATCATGCTTTAGAAGCTTTGATGGACAGAGCGCCCTACTTTGTTAATCGTAGTGGTCAGTTGATTGTCTTTGATGAGGGGACACAACGTATCAGTGAGAGTCTAAGAACTTTGAGGGCCCGTTATTCGGGGGAAGGGCATCTAGAACTCCATCAATTAGCCGCCTATCAATTGATGGACTCTCTTTCAGAAAATGATTCTGTTCGTTTTTCAGAAGATTTTCAACAGCTAGCGCAACATTTGAGAAAACCGGAAACATTCGACTTGCCATCCTATCATGTAGAAGTTGACCTTCGTCCTTACCAAGAAAGAGGAGTTCAATGGCTATCAATGTTGCATCACTATGGTTTTGGTGGTATTTTAGCCGACGATATGGGGTTGGGGAAAACTTTACAGACCATTGCTTATCTTTCTGCACATTTAGAGGATGGACAACGAGTCTTGATTCTATCGCCATCGAGTTTAATTTACAATTGGCAGGATGAGTTTAAAAAATTTGCTCCTCAGTTAGATGTAGCAGTTTCTTATGGACTTAAGCCAAAACGTGATGAGATCATTGCAGAAGACCATCAGATTATTATTACTAGCTATGCTTCATTCCGTCAGGATTTTGATGTTTATAAGGCTGGTCAGTATGATTATCTCATTCTAGATGAGGCACAGGTCATGAAGAATACTCAGACGAAGATTTCTCAATATTTACGTGATTTTTCTGTTCCGCATTGCCTAGCTCTATCTGGAACGCCTATTGAAAATCATTTGTTGGAGATTTGGTCTATTTTCCAGATTGTTTTACCGGGGCTTTTACCAGCTAAGAAAACTTTTCTTAAGCTAACACCTATGGAAGTGGCCCGGTACATTACTCCATTTATTCTTAGACGTAAAAAAGATGAGGTTCTTCCTGATTTACCGGACCTGATTGAAATTACGCACCAAAGTGAATTGTCGGATAGTCAAAAGGCTATTTATTTAGCACAATTGCAACAGATGCAACAAGGTTTAATTTCAGCAAGTGATCAGGAAATCAATCGTCGTAAGGTGGAAATCTTGTCAGGAATTACCCGCTTACGCCAAATCTGTGACACGCCAGCCCTCTTTATGGATTACGCTGGTGATAGTGGGAAATTAGATAGTCTTAGAGACCTACTTAGTCAAATTAAGGAATCAGACCATCGTGTCCTTATTTTTTCACAATTTCGTGGGATGTTAGATATTACAGAGGAACTTTTACAAGAGTTAGGTATTTCCTCTTATAAGCTAACAGGGTCGACCCCATCTGATAGTCGTCAGGAGATGACCAGAGCCTTCAATCAGGGGAGTCGAGATGCCTTTTTGATTTCTTTAAAAGCAGGGGGGGTAGGGCTCAACTTGACTGGTGCTGATACAGTTATTCTGATTGACCTTTGGTGGAATCCAGCGGTGGAAATGCAGGCTATTAGTCGTGCTCATCGTATAGGTCAGAAACAAAATGTCGAAGTTTTCCGTTTGATTACAAGAGGTACTATCGAAGAGAAGATTCTTGAGCTTCAAGAAGGTAAGAAAAATCTCGTTACAACAGTATTAGATGGCAATGAAAGCTGTGCTAGCATGACAGTTGAGGATATTAAAGAAATTCTTGGTATTGCAATATCTTAATCTGTTATATTTAATATTGGAATACTAAGATATAAAAATGACACTAGGCAAATCTTTTGAATTAGGATATAATAGAATATTGCAAGACGTATCTCCCCATTCCCGATTGTTTATATTAAGATACGTATCATCTCGAAAACGAAAGGAAGTCTTTTATGCATCGCCAAAGACGACAATTTCCGTTGATTCCGGACGGAGAATCTTGCTTGCAAGAACCTATCTCTATGCGTTTATACGAAAATGAAGATTTAATCACTAATATCCGTGGTCCTTATCAGGATAAGGACTATAACGATTTCTTTCTGAACCATGATTTCTTGTCAGCTAAGCCTCATAAACGTAAGCAGGCTCCAGACCGAGCTGAAACACAAGAGGATGGAATGACTTATGCTGAAGAAGCCCGTGAAAAGGCGAAGCGTGACGTACGTGATAAACGCCAAAAATACCTACGCCAAGAAGCTCAATCAACTAAATCTACGAATATCCGTTCACTAGCTGCTAAGCCTAAGGTAGAAAATAAGCCAAGCTTTGAGGCTACTGTTGAGGCAGTTGCTGTAACGACAGATAAGGAGCCAGTGATGACGTCTATCTTGGGAGCTCCTGTAAGTGCTATTAAGAGAACATTAGCACCAAATGGTAAACACTCAAAAATCCATCACTTGGCAAATCGTCTGAAACAAGATACTTATATCTTGGCAGAAGTGGCTCCAACTTATCAACAACCTAGTAATCCATCTCGTAAGAACGTCAAGAAAAATAGCTATGACTTCTTGAAACGTAGCCAGGTTTATAATTACCCAGAACGTCAAACTTACCGTGAACACCGAGTTGCTCAAGAATTAAATTTGACGCATTTAGAAGACGCAAACTAATCGCAGTGCGATTGTAAGGAGAAACTATGTCAAAAACTTATCATTTTATTGGAATTAAAGGATCTGGTATGTCGGCTTTGGCTTTGATGCTCCATCAAATGGGATACAAGGTTCAAGGTTCCGATGTGGAAAAATACTACTTCACTCAACGTGGTCTTGAGCAAGCGGGCATTCCAATCCTTCCTTTCGATGAAAAAAACATCACTGAAGATGTTGAATTGATTGCTGGGAATGCTTTTCGTGAAGATAACAACGTTGAAATTGCTTATGCCATTAAAAATGGTTATAAGTTCAAGCGTTACCATGAATTTTTGGGTCATTTCATGAATCAGTTCACTAGCTTTGGTGTGGCTGGTGCACATGGTAAGACCTCTACGACAGGACTCTTGTCACACTCTATGAAAAACATCACAGATACGTCATACCTTATCGGTGATGGAACAGGACGTGGTTCTGCCAATGCGCAATACTTTGTCTTTGAAGCAGATGAATATGAACGTCATTTCATGCCGTACCATCCTGCTTACTCAATTATCACTAACATTGACTTTGACCATCCAGATTACTTTACAAGTATTGATGATGTTTTCTCAGCATTCGATGATTATGCAAAGCAAGTACAAAAAGGGCTCTTTGTTTACGGTGAGGATTCTAACCTCCGTAAAATTACATCCAATGCACCAATCTATTATTATGGATTTGAAGAAAATGATGACTTCATGGCAACAGATATTATTCGTACAACCACGGGGTCTAACTTCAAGGTGAAGCATGATGGACAAATCATAGGGGAATTCCATGTACCAGCTTATGGTCGTCACAATATCTTGAATGCAACTGCGGTTATTGCTAACTTGTATGTAGCTGGTTTTGACATGGCCTTAGTTGCTGAACATCTAAAAACTTTCTCAGGGGTTAAACGTCGTTTCACAGAGAAAATTATTAGTGATACTGTTATCATCGATGACTTTGCTCACCACCCAACTGAAATTATTGCAACACTAGATGCAGCACGTCAAAAGTACCCATCTAAAGAGATTGTTGCTATTTTCCAACCACATACTTTTACCCGTACCATTGCTCTTCTTGATGACTTTGCTGAGGCTTTAAATGAAGCGGATGCTGTCTATCTGGCACAAATTTATGGTTCTGCGCGTGAAGTTGACCACGGTGATGTAAAGGTTGAAGATCTTGCCGCTAAGATCAATAAACCTGCTAAAGTGGTTACAGTTGAGAATGTTTCACCTCTCCTTGACCATGACAATGCTATCTATGTCTTTATGGGAGCTGGGGACATCCAACTTTATGAACGTTCATTTGAAGAGCTCCTAGCAAGCTTGCAAACCCACATGTAATATATTAAGGGCTGTAGCGATTTCGCTCGGCTCTTTCTCTTGGATAGAAAGGAATCTTAGATGATTATTCGACACGCTAGAACGAATGATTGGACTGATGTTGTTCGTATCGAACAAGATAAATTTTTCGCCTGAAGAGGCTGCTACACCAGAGGCTCTTGCAGAGCGTTTAGAGACAATTTGCGATACTTTCCTAATTGCTGAAATTGATGGCACTGTAGCTGGTTATATCGAAGGACCTGTGATTTCGGAACGATATCTTACAGATGACTTGTTCTACAAGGTAACTCCTAATGCTAGTCAAGGAGGCTATATCGCGGTTACTAGTTTATCTATCTCCAAAGACTTTAAAGGGCAAGGTGTTGGAACATCCTTGATTGCAGCTTTTAAAGACCTGGCTATTGCTCAAAAACGTCAAGGGATTAGCTTGACTTGTCATGATTACCTGATTACCTACTATGAGATGAATGGTTTCATTGACGAAGGTGAGTCCAAATCAAACCATGGCGATAGTATTTGGTATAATATGGTCTGGGAGAACCCAGAAGGCTAGTAATACCAGTGTTACGTTACTGTGACAAAGAACCAATTGATTTGCATTAACTGGTTTTTTAAGATATAATGGCGTTTGTTACTATAGAGGAGGTATGCCTTGACGGACAAGTTTAATGAACACTCGGAATCTGCTGAAGATAGCCTAAGCTTTAAAGATCAGATTCTTCGAGATTTACAAGAAGCGACACGGCTCCGTTCTCTTCGTGAGGAGGAGCATAAAAAAAGTGCAGCTGTTCCCGAGACACCACTTTCAATGTCAGCTGATAGCCATGCAATAGATTCTGGATCAGCGTCAAATAAAGTAAGTAACCAAAATTTGAGTTCTCATTCTGTTGCTCATAGTGCTATAGCTAAAACTATGACTTCTGAGACGGTTCGAGATTTTCAATATAGTGTTGACTTGTCTTCTAATTCTCAAGCTGATTCTTCAGCCCCTGATGTCCATTCAAACGTAATATCAAGTCCTAAAGAGCAAGTTGATAAGGAGAAAAATTTAAGTATTCCTCAGGAGACTGAAATATTGAAACGTCGTTTTAAACGTCCAGTTTGGGAAACTAGTCTTAACGCGGAATCAGAGGAAGAATATATTCCTGCAGATGTTGCTAAGGAGCTTATTGAAGCTAAGGCTAAAGAAGCTATCTACACGAATCCTAAAGAATTGGTGTCCAAGATGACATCAGAACGTCAAAAAGAAGCATTTTTGCGGGAACATCATACAGTAAGTAATCACTCTGAACCAGTAAGAGTTCAGTCAGATCTAGTAACTGATGGCAATGAGGGTGATGAGAGTATTGCTTTAGCAGCAGCCTCTGAAAAATCTAACAAAAAGAAACGTAAGAAAGTGAAGAAGAAAAAGTCTTCGCCAAAAGATGTTAAACAGGACGGAATCATCAACGAAGAACCGATTTCATGCTCCAACCGAAATCAAAAACTCAATAAAAATAATCGTCGTGCAGGACGAGTTGCAAGAAACATCATTGTCTTCTTGATTCTTATCTTATCATTAGCTGGATTCTTTGGTTATCGATATGTTAGTGATGCAGTTGGTGCAAAAGATGTCAAGTCGACTAAGTTTATTAGTGTTGAAATTCCTGAAAATTCAGGTAGCAGTTACATCGGTCAGTTGTTGGAATCAGCTGGTGTCATTAAATCTGGTAAAGTCTTTAATTACTATACCAAGTTTAAGAACATTTCAAATCTAAAAAGTGGTTACTATAACCTTCAGCCTAGTATGACTATGGATGAAATTATTGAGGCACTTCAGAAAAAAGGAAGTGATAAGCCTCAGGAACCATCTCTGGGTACAGTCTTGGTTAAAGAAGGATACACCATTGAGAAAATCGCCAAGGCGGTTGAAGTTAATTCATCAGCTAAAAAAGGTAAACATTCATCTACTGGACTTAAGGAAAAAGACTTCTTGAAACTTATGAAGGATGATGCTTTCATTACTAAGATGAAAGCGAAGTACCCAACCTTGTTGGCAAACCTTCCGAATTCTACAGATGCTAAGTATGTCCTAGAGGGGTATCTGTTTCCAGCGACTTATAATATTCATGACGATACGACGGTGGAATCTTTGGCAGAGGAAATGCTATCTACGATGGATACCCACCTATCACCATACTATGCAACAATTTTATCAAGTAACCACAACGTTAATGAAATCTTGACTCTAGCTTCTCTTGTTGAAAAAGAGGGAGCAACTGATGATGACCGTAAAAACATTGCTAGCGTTTTCTATAATCGTCTTAATTCAGACATGGCCCTGCAAAGTAATATCGCGGTTCTTTATGTTCTTGGAAAACTTGGTCAAGAAACGACCTTGAAAGAAGATACAACGATTGATACGAATATTGACTCCCCTTATAATGATTATGTTCATAAAGGGTTGATGCCTGGTCCTGTAGATAGTCCTAGTCTGTCGGCAATAGAAGCGGTTATCAATCCATCTTCTACCAAGTACATGTACTTTGTGGCGGATGTATCAACTGGTAATGTCTATTTTGCTGAGAGCTATGAAGAGCACCAGCATAATGTTGAAACTTATATTAATAGCAAACTAAAAGATAAATAGTCTTATTGGTTAATTAAAATTCAGTCACTGACTACTGAGTTTGATTTCAAACCAACTGGCTAAAAAATAGGAAAGAGAAAAAAATGGCAGAAAAAACATATGTAATGACCCTAGCAGAAAAAAAACAACTTGAAGCAGAATTGGAGGAGTACAAACTCGTACGTCGCCCAGAAGTTGTAGAACGCATCAAGATTGCCCGTTCTTATGGTGACCTTTCAGAAAACTCTGAGTATGAGGCGGCTAAAGATGAGCAAGCCTTTATTGAAGGTCAAATTCAAATTCTTGAAACAAAGATTCGTTACGCAGAGATCGTTGATAGTGATGCTGTTGCCAATGACGAAGTTGCGATTGGTAAAACAGTTGTTGTGCAAGAAGTTGGTACAAGCGACAAAGATACTTACCATATCGTTGGTGCAGCCGGTGCTGATATTTTCTCAGGTAAAATTTCAAATGAAAGCCCAATTGCTCAAGCCTTGATTGGTAAGAAAGTTGGAGATAAAGTAGCTATCGAATCACCAGCAGGTAGCTACTCTGTTGAAATCCTTAGTGTAGAAAAAACATCCTAAGCAAATGTTAGGACAAAATTGTCTAGCATTTGAATAAACATCGAAATACCTACATGGTGTAGTAGCTTTTTGATCTTTGTGGGAGTGAGGCAGAACATTTGTTCTGTCTCACTCCTTTTTTAGTTACCAGAGATATTAGGAGCTAGGTTAGTCTTAGTTTATCTATAAGAAAACACTCTTGAAGTTTTTTGAACTAAACCCCAAAAGTTAGACAGAAACAATCTACCTTTTGGGGTGTTTTATTATGAAATTAGCTTATGAAGATAAAGTTCAAATATATGAATTGAGAAGACAAGAGGGAGAGTACCTAAAGTGGGGCGTAAACGCAAGTATTCTTCATACCAAGGAGAAGTTGGCAAGAAAGCAGATAACCTTATTCAACGGCAGTTTGAAGCATCCAAACTAATGGAAAAGTGCTACACAGATGTGACAGAGTTTGCAATTCCAGCAAGCAGCCAAAAGCTCTATTTATCACCAGTATTAGATGGCTTCAATAGTGAAATCGTCGCTTATAATCTTTCTAGATCGCCGAATTTAGTACAAGTGAAAGCTATGCTAGAACAAGCTTTTACAGAGGAGCATTACGAAAATACAATTCTCCATAGTGACCAGGGATGGCAATGTCAACATGATTTCTATCATCATTTTTTAGAGGGTAAAGGAATCCAACCGTCCATGTCACGTAAGGGAAATAGTCCAGACAGTGGTATGATGGAGTCCTTCTTTGTCATTCTTAAGTCTGAGATGTTTTATGGTTACGAGAAGACGTTTCACTCACTTGAACATTGAAACAAGCTATTGTAGACTATATTAATTATTATAACAAACGCATTAAGGTAAAACTAAAAGGACTCAGTCCTGTGCAATACAGAACTAAATCCTTTGGATAAATTATTTGTCTAACTTTTTGGGGTCAGTACAAAGGGCTCTTTTTTGAACGATAAAAAATTCCAACCTTATGTGGTGGGGACTAAGTAGCTCTTATATTAGTTATCAAAAGTGACCTCCTTAACAAGGTTGTCTAAGAATTTTTCTCCCATTTTAGAGAGAGTAGCCTTTTCGTGTTTCAAGTATACAATATCAATTTCATCATCAACATCTAGTGGAATAGAGACGATATTGTCACCATTTAAATTACTATTTAAGATACCAGTGGCAATTGTGTATCCATCCAAACCAATTAATAGGTTAAAAAGTGTTGCACGGTCTGAAACCACAATCGACTTTTTATGGGGGATTTGTGAGAGAATCTCTTCAGAATAATAGAAGGAATTATGAATCCCCTGATCGTAACTAAGGTAAGGGAAGTCCTCTAAATCTTCCAATGAGACCACTTTATGCTTGGCCAGAGGATTTGACTTGCTGACAAAGATATGAGGTCTAGCTTTAAAGAGACTAGTATAGGTAAGTCTGTTATCGTCAAACATTTTAGTCAAGACATCTCGGTTATAGCCATTAAGGAAGAGAACACCGATTTCTGAACGGAAGTTCTTAACGTCTTCGATAATCTCGTAGGTACGAGTTTCACGTAAGAAGAGCTCGTAACGCGTCATATCAGCTCTCTTGAGAAGTGAGACGAAGGCATTGACGACAAAAGCGTAGTGTTGAGAAGAAACACTAAATAATTCACGTGTCTCTGTGTGACTTTTGTAGCGTTCTTCTAAGAGATTAGTTTGTTCTACTACTTGACGGGCATAAGATAGAAATTCAACACCATCCTTGGTTAAGGTGATCCCTTTAGGGTTACGAATAAAGATGTCAATTCCCATCTCTCTTTCTAAATCTCGGACAGCGTTTGAAAGACTTGGTTGTGTAATGAAAAGTTGTTTTGCGGCTTCATTCATTGAGCCGGTTTCGACGATTTTGATAATATAATGTAATTGTTGAA
>OLNL01002549.1_pt1 | contig 13691 bp, 9 predicted proteins | sample 1672181 | NCBI WGS metagenome assembly OLNL01 (sample SAMEA3136656, study PRJEB25190) | human gut metagenome | biome: human gut; feature: human-associated habitat; material: faeces | place: Austria | collected 2013
CGTCGTCGTCGACCGCACGCACGACGCGCAGGTTCGCGCGACGTCGATCGTAAACGGTGGTGGCATCGGCGTTTCGGGAAACCGCCAGGATGATGCCGACCATCATGAGCGACGCGATCAGCGACGAGCCGCCTGCGGACACGAACGGCAGGGGCTTGCCCGTGGTGGGCACGAGGCCGATGACGCAGCCCATGTTCAGAAACGCCTGGAACACGAGCATGATGGTTACGCTGCCCGCCACGATGCGCTCGTTGGGAGTGGCTGCGGCGCGGGCGATGCGCATGCCGGCGAACAGGATGCAGCAGAACAGCGCGATGACCACAAGGGCGCCGAGCATGCCGAACTCCTCGCCGATGATGGAGAACACGAAGTCGGTCTCGGATTCGGGAAGGTAGTCGTACTTCTCGCTGGAATTGCCCAGGCCCACGCCGAACAGGCCTCCCTCGGCGAACGCGTAGAAGGAGTGGATGGTCTGATAACCGTTGCCCCTACCGCCTTCGCCATCATTCCAAGGGTTGTACACCACGAAGCGGTCTTGGCGATAGCCCGAGCCGAACAAGACGATGGCGACGATGGCGACGACGGCCGCGCCGGCGATGGCGAGCATGAGCTTCGCGGGGGCGCCGCCGAACCACAGCACCGCGTACACGCCCACGAAGATGATGATGGTGGTTCCCAGGTCCGACTGCGTGAGCAGCAGGAACAACGTGGGAGCGACCACGTATATGGCCGCCCTGATCATGGTGGCGTTGAACCCGGCGCCTTCGTTGAGGTCGTCCATGAGGTTGGCGGCCATGAGCACGATGGCTATCTTGGCGAACTCGGAGGGCTGCAGCGAAAAGGGGCCGATGACGATCCAGCGCTGGGCGCCGAGCGCGGCGGTTCCGAAAAGGAACGTGATGACGAGCAGCGCCACGCATAGCCCCCAATAGCCTTTGACGATGGCGCCCCTCCAACCGCTGCGCGGGAGCATGAACCAGATGGCCACGGCGATGAGGATACCGGCCAGGGAGTAGACGAACTGGCTGATCAGCTTCGCCGAGGGGTTTTGCTGCGCGATGTAATCCGAATACGAAACGGTATCGCGCAGGTACTGGCCCGCCTCGGTGTCGGCATAGTAGTTCGTGGCGGCCTCGGAGAGGATGGTGACCTGCGAGGCCGAGTAGATCATGACGAAGCCGATGAGCGTGAGGGCGACCACGGCCACCACAAGCAGCACCTGGGGCCAGATGACCGACTCGGCATCGGAGCGCCTATTGCGCGCGGAAGCCATGCAGACCGCCCTTACGCGCCAAGCTCGGCGGCGCGATCGGCCACGAGCTTCTTGAAGACCTCGCCGCGCTCCTCGAAGGAGTGGAACTCATCGAACGATGCGCAGGCGGGCGAAAGCAGCACCACTTCCCCGGCCTTGGCCTGTTCGAGGGCGACGTCGAGGGCGGACTCCATGCTCTTCGCCGTGAGCAGCTGGAAGCCTTCCGGCGCCTGCTCCCGGCGTTCCTCGAACGCCTGGGCGAAGCGAGCGCCCGCCGCGCCGAAGCACACCACGGCGCGCGTGTGGGCATGGGCGGCCGCGACCAGGTCGGCCAGGTCGGTGCCCTTGTCGTCGCCGCCGAGCAGCACGATGGGACGGGTATGCGGGAACGCCGCCAACGCCTTGAGCGTGGCATCGACGTTGGTGGCCTTCGAATCGTTATAGCATTCGGCGCCGCGCACGGTGCCGCAGGGCTCGATGCGGTGCTCAAGCGGGCTGAACGTGGCGAGCGCTTCGCACACGGCCTCATCGGAGGCGCCGGCAGCCAAGGCCGCCGCTGCGGCGGCAAGCGCGTTGCCGGCGTTGTGTGCGCCCTTGATCAGCAGGCTATCGGCGTTGATAAGGGCAAGCTCTTGCCCCTTGAGGGCCACAGTGAGCACGCCTTCGCCGTTGATGAACGCAGCGTTGTCGGAGCCGCAACGGGCGCGCATGTCGCCCTGCAGGCCTTCGGCCGTGCCCATGGGCACGACGGCGAAACCGCAGCCGCCGGCGATACCGCGCAGACGGCGAACCTCGGCGCGCACGACGTCGTTGGAAGCGTCCATGACCGCAACGGAGCCGGGAACCTGAGAAAGGTTGTCGAGCACCTTCATCTTCGCGGCAGCGTAGTTTTCCAGCGTATGGTGCCAATGCAGATGGTCGGGCGTGATGTTGAGCAGCACGGCCACGTTGGGCGCGAACAGCTTCGTGGATGCGAGCTGATACGACGACACCTCGGCCACGTAGACGTCGGTATGGCCGGCGGCCACGGCGGAGATGCACGTGTCGCCGATGTTGCCGACGGCGGAGCTTGCCATGCCCGCGGCGCGAAGCAGGTGGTTCGTTAGAGCGGTGACGGTGGTTTTGCCGTTGGTGCCCGTGACGGCGACCCACGTGCTGGATTCATCGGACTCGCGCCACGCGAGCTCGACCTCGCTGATAACCTCGTCGCTGACGGCAGCGGCCGAGCGGTACAGGTCGGAGAACTCGGAGATGCCCGGGCTTGCGATGCACAGCTCGAAATGCCCGCCGCAGGACTCGGCCAGGCGATCGACCGCGCCCTCGCCGAACTCCACGATGGCGCCGCAGCCGCGGGCCTTGCGCGCGTAGGCGTCGGAGGCGTCGTTGGGCTGCCCGCCGAACACGGCCAGCTGGGTCACGCGCGACCCGAGCTGCGCCATAAGGTAATCGACGGCGTCGTGGCCGGACTTGCCCAAGCCGAGCACAAGGACGCGACCTAAGCTTTCGGGAGCGCGTTTCTTGCCTGCAAGCATCTTCTGATTCTCCATAGCCTATGCCACCGCCATCAAAGTCTCTGCGAAGTACACGGCGAAGCCGAGCGCGGCCAGCACGCCGGAGACGATCCAGAAGCGCACGACGACCTTCGTCTCAGACCAGCCCTTCTTCTCGAAATGATGATGAAGCGGGGCCATGAGGAAGATGCGCTTATGGGTTTTCTTGTAGTAGAACACCTGAATCATGACCGACAGCGCCTCGGCCACGAACAGGCCGCCGATGATGAGCACGATGAACTCGGACTTGGTGAACACCGCAAGGCAGCCGAGCGCCATGCCAAGGGCAAGCGAGCCCGTATCGCCCATGAAGATATCGGCGGGAAACGAGTTGAACCACAGAAAGCCCACGCAGGCGCCGGCGAGCGCAGCGGCGAAGATGGCCGAGTCGAGCATGTCGGAGCGGTAGGCGATGGCGGCCATGACGATCATGACGATCATGACCGTGCCTGCGGCCAGGCCGTCAAGGCCGTCGGTGAGGTTCACGGCGTTGCACATGCCCATGAGCAGGATGTCCACGAAGATGATGTAGAGCCACGGCACCTCCACGGCGCCGAAGTGCGTGGTGAGCACGCCCAGGTCGAACGTGTAGATGAACGGGATCTCGATCGTGGGGGCGATGCCCATCACGTTGACGGCCACCAGGCCGAAGACCGTGGAGATGAGGAACTGGCCCACCAGCTTGGCTTTCGGGGTAAGACCCAGGCTGCGCTCCTTGACCACCTTCTCAGCATCGTCGATAAGGCCCAGGCAGCCCGTGAGCACGGTGGCGATGAGCAGCGCGAACGTCTCGGGCGTGGGGTGGCCCACCACCAGCGCCGTAAGGATGACGGCGACGAGCATGATGACGCCGCCCATGGTGGGCGTGCCTTGCTTCACCAAATGGCTTTCAGGGCCGTCGGCGCGCACCTGCTGGCCGATATGGCTTGATTTGAGGAACTTGATCCACGCCGGCATAAGCACCATGGTGACCGCGATGGCGAACACGATGGCCAAAAACACCAGAAACGTGGGGTATGACGCGAATATGTGCAACATAGCTATCCAACCAATCCTTCCACCACTTTCTCAAGGGCCATGAAATGCGAGGCCTTCACGAGCACCGCGCTGCCGGAAGCCACATGCTCGCGAACGTCGGCAAGCGCGGCGGCGCCGTCGGCAACGAGCGCGATGCGGTCGGCGGGCATGCCGGCCTTTTGAGCACCGGCCGCGATGCCCCGGGCAAGCTGGCCGACGCACACCAGGCGATCAAGCCCGCATGCGGCGGCGAAGGCGCCCACCTCCTCGTGCAGCTGAGGCGCGAAGGAGCCGAGCTCGCCCATGTCGCCGAGCACGGCGATGCGCGCGCCGGCCACATCGAGCGCGGCGAACGTGGAAAGCGAGGCGCGCATGGAATCGGGGTTCGCATTGTAGGCGTCGTTGATGACGGTGAAGCCGCCCGGCGCCTGGAGGACCTCCTGACGGCCCGCCTCGGGCTTGGCGCCCGAGAGCGATTCGGCGACCTGCGCGGCTCCCATGCCGGCGGCGAAACCGACGGCGGCGGCGGAGCAGGCGTTGGATACGTTGTGCATGCCGCGCAGCTCGAGCGCACAATCCACGCGCACGGGCTCGGTCATGCCGTCGAAGCCGCAGGCGCACAGCGTGAAACGCGGGCAGCCCGCCGCATCGAGGCGAACATCCTCGGACCACACGGCCGGGCGCGCTGCTTCGTCGGCGGAAAGGGCCGCGCGACGCCCGGCGGCCTCGGCTGTGCCGTCATAGAGCACGCACGTGACGCCGCGGGAATCCAGGTCGGCGAACTCGAGCAGCTCGGGCGTCATGTCGTTTGCGGCGTTGACGAACGCCATGCCGCCTGCGGGCAGCGCCTCGAGGAGCTCGGCCTTGGCGCGAGCGATGTTGCGTCGGCTGCCGAGAAGCTCGATATGGCTTTCGCCGACGTTGGTGACAAGACCCCATTGCGGGCGCACGAACCCGCACAGCTCCTCGAGCTGGTGAAGGCCGCGCATGCCCATCTCGACGATGACGTTTCGCGTGTCGGCCCGAGCGGCCAGCACGGTGTTGGGAACGCCGAGCTCGTTGTTCTGGTTGCCCTTCGTGGCGCACACGCTGCCAGCGGCGGCGAGCACGTCGCGCACGAGGTTTTTCGTGGTGGTCTTGCCCGTGGACCCGGTGATGCCGATGACGCGGCCCTCAAGGCGATCGCGCCATGCGCGCGCAAGCGCTGTGACGGCGGCCTGGGTATCGGGGACCTGGATGACGGCGGCCCCGGCGGCGGCTATTTCGTCTGTCGAAGCCTGGTCGAGCGCGTGCTGCGCGAGCACGCATATCGCGCCCGCAGCCACGGCTGCAGCGGCGAACGCATGACCGTCCACCCGCTCGCCGGGCAGCGCAACGTAGAGCGCCCCAGGTTCGACGTTACGGGAATCCCAGGTCAAGCTGGTGATCTCCGCCTGATCGCTTACAGGGTCGATGGAAAAGGAGCCGCCCGTGGCACGGGCGGCTTCGTTGATGGTGAAACGCATTGGTTACTCACAAGCCCCTTCGCCGAATGCACGTTCAAGCTCCTCGCGGGCGACGACGCGGTCGTCGAAGGAGAGCACTTCCTTACCTACGAGCTGATAATCCTCATGGCCCTTGCCGGCCACCAGGATGGAATCGCCGGGTTCGGCAAGCTCGATGGCGCGCGCGATGGCGGCGCGGCGGTCGGGCTGCACGTCGAAGCGGCCCTCGCCCTGCCCCATGCCCGCCACGATATCGGCGATGATGGCATCGGGGTCCTCGGTACGGGGATTGTCGGACGTGACCACGGCATGGTCGGCCGCAAGCGCAGCGCGGCCCATGATGGGGCGCTTGGACGCATCGCGGTCGCCTCCGCAGCCGAACACGCAGATGGTGCGGCCGGGCGTGAGCGCCATGATGGAGCCTAAGGCCTTCTCCAAGGCGTCGGGGGTATGCGCGTAGTCGACGAACACCGACACGCCGCCGTCATGCGGCGTATGCACGCGCTCGAGGCGGCCCGGGATCTGCGGGGCCTCGCGCAGCGCGTCGATGATGGTGGACACGCCGATGCCGAGCTGGATGCCGATGCCGAACGCGCACATGATGTTCTCGACGTTGAACTTGCCCACGAGCGGGTAGTCGAACTCATAGTAGGAGCCGCGCACGTTGAGCGTGATGGAGGTGTGCGTAGGATAGTACCGCACATCCTTGGGATGGATGAGCGCCGAGCGGTCGAAGCCCGTGGTGACCACGCTATCGCCGGCCTCCGAGCAGCGGCGCAGCAGCTCCTTGCCCCACTTGTCGTCGATGCAGATGACGCGACGGGCAGGATAATCCTTGCTGAACAGGCGCGCCTTGGCCTCGAAATAAGCCTCGAAGGTGTGATGGTAGTCGAGGTGGTCCTGCGTCAGGTTGGAGAACGCCGTGACCGCGAACGACGAGGCGAACGTACGCTCGAGGTCGAGCGCGTGGCTGGAGACCTCCATGGCGACCACGTCGCAGCGCGCATCGCGCATGCGGGCGAGCAGATGCTGCAGGTCGGGCGATTCCGGCGTGGTGTGCGAGGACTTCTCGTGCTCATCGCCGATGACGGTGCCCACGGTGCCGATGACGCCCGTACGCTTGCCCGCCACGCGGGCGATATGCTCCACCAGGTACGTGGTGGTGGTTTTGCCGTTCGTGCCCGTGACGCCAACCAGCGAAAGCGCGCGCGACGGATCGTCGTAGAAGCGCGCCGACGCCTCGGCCATAGCCTTGCGCGTATCGGAAACGACCACTTCCGTGACGTTGGTGGCGTCGGCCAGATAGACCTTGCGCTCCACCACGAGCACCTTCGCGCCGCGGTCGATAGCGTCCTGGGCGAAGGTGTGGCCATCGGTTTTCATGCCGACGATGCAGAAGAACACATCGCCGGGCTTGACTTTATCACTTCGATAGGCGATGCCCTCAACCTCATCTTGCGCATTGCCGATGATGGTGCAGTCCATGCCTTCAAACAGTTCGGTACAGGTCTTACCCATTTGGATACCTCACTCAGACGTAATCCCGAATCGATCGATTGCTGCAGTCATTATATCCTTAAAGATAGGCGTGACGACACCGTCCCCAGGAACCTCATTTGCGCCCACAAAGCATACGAGTTTGCTTGACGAATCCGCCAAAAAGCCCGTGAACGCCAAGTTGTACACGTTCTTGCGGTAGCCGCCGTTCTCCTCATCGTAGATCTCGGCCGTGGAGGTCTTGCCCGCCACGTTGAAGCCGTCGATGGCGGCCTTCTTACCCGTGCCGTCGGTGACGACGGTCTTGAGCATCGACTGCATGTCGCTAAGCGCGTCGGTGTTGTCGATGACCTGGGTGGTGTCGTAGGTAGGGGTGGTGCCGCTTTGCGGCTTGCCGATGAGGAAGTGCGGCACGCACTCGACGCCGTTGTTGACGATGGCGCCGTAGAAGCGCGTCATCTGCAGCGGGGTGACCGACACGCCTTGGCCGAACGAGACGTTGTACGCCTGCACGGCCGACCACTGGTCGTAGGGCGCGAGCATGCCGAGCACGTCTGTGCCCTCCTCCCCCTCGCCGGGATAATCCACGCCGGTATCGGAGTGCAGGTTGTAGCGGACGATGTGGTTGTACAGTTCCTCGAAGCCCATCTTCTCCGTGGCAAGCGAGATGCCGACGTTGGAGGACTGGTCGAGGATCTGGCGCAGCGTGAACGTGGCATCGCCGCGCTCGTGGGCATCGGAGATGGCGTAGCCGTCGGCGGTGATCGATGCCGGGCAGAACAGCTCGGAATCGGGCGTGAGCGTGCCTGTCTCCAAAATGGCCATGGCAGAGACCGACTTGAAGATGGAGCCGGGCTCGAACAGGTCGGTCACGCACTTGAGCTGCATGGCGCCTTCCTTGACCTCGCTTCGATCGGCGGGGTTGAACAGCGGAAGGGATGCGGCGGCGTAGATCTCGCCGGTGGAACCGTCCATGAGCACGGCGGAGCCGCCCGTGGCGTTAAGGCCTTTGCAGCCCGACGTCAGGGAGTCCTCCACCTGGCGCTGCAGCTCGATGTCGACGGACACGACGATGTCCTGCCCGTCGATGGCATCCACCTTCTCGTGCGTGCCGCTGGGGATGAGCTGGCCGGTCTGGCCGTATTCCTGCTCCATGTAGCCGGGCGTTCCGGACAGCACGTCGTTGTACTCCGCCTCAAGGCCGCAGATGCCGTAATAGTATTCGCGGTTCGTGTCCGAATCCACGCCGATGCTGCACGCACCGACCACCTGGCCGCCCACCTGGGCGTTCGGGTACTCGCGACGGCTTTCGGAGACGTAGTGGATGCCCGAGGCGATGGTTTCGGCCTTGCGGCCTGCCGCCTTGGCGTCGGCCGTTTCCTTGTTCTGCGCCTCCTCGACGCGCTCGGAGGCCAGCTGCTTGACCTCGTCGCCGACGGAGGTGTCGGCCTTGCGCTTGATGATGGAGTAGAACGTGTCGCTTGCGGTGACCTTCTCCAGGTAGTCCTTCGCCTCGCCGCCGAGCACCTGCGCCAGGATGCCCGCAGTCAGGTTGGGGTCGCTCACCTCGGCGGGATTGACGTAGATGGTGGTCGCGTCGACGCTGGTGGCGAGCACCACGCCGTTGCGGTCGTAAATGGTGCCGCGTCGCGGCTCGAGCACGATCTTGGAGGTGCGCTGCGCCTGGGCCTGCTCGGTGAACTCGGGGGCCTTGATGACCTGCAGCCACACGAGCTTGCCGAAGAACAACACCACGACAAGGGCGAACAGGACGAGCGGCGCGAACGCGCGCTCGGCATCGAGGAACGCGAGAAAGCCCGCAACGCCCGATTTGGGCTGGGCGGGCTGTTGGCGGGATGCGCCGTTTCGCGAGCGGGACGCGCGCGCATCGCGCTCAGGGCGCGCGGCGTGGGAGCGGCTGCGCCCCGAAGCGCCGTGACGCCCGGAGCGGTATGCGCTGCGGGCGTCGGTGCGGCTTGCGTGTTGGCCTGACGAACGGCCGGATCTGCTGTTGTTGGCGCGACGCTGGGCATCGCGGGCGCCGCCGTCGTTGCGCGGCGGGCGGTTTCGATTCTGCATAACGGGCTACTCCCCGGCGTTGGTGGCGGTCTCCACGCTTCGGGACAGGGAAAGCGACCCATCGTCGTTGGTGGAAACCACGTCTTCGGGCATGTCGATGGTACCCACTTCCGCAGGCGCCGCCATGCCGAGCTTCTCGGCCTGCATGCGCACGCGGGTGGAGTTGGAAAGCAGGCTTTGCGTGACCTCGAGCGAGCTGCCCTCTGCGCGGGCATCGTCGATCTGGCTGGAAAGCGCCTGGGATTGCATGGAGGTGGTGACGGTCGCCGCCGAAAGGGTGAGGCTTGCGATGCCGACCAGGGCCAAAACCGCCATGACGATGATCGCGGCCTTCAGCACGAGGCCGGGCGTGACGGTGGAGGCGGGAGCGGCGGTACGGGTGCGCTGACCGGGCACGACGGAGATGCGCGTGCGCGGGGCGCGCTCGACGGCGCGTTCGGGATACAGGGAATACGCAGGCTGCGCGCTCATGCTCCACCTCCTTTCGTGTTTCTGCTTCGTTTACGGTGGCACGTTGCGCGAACAAGTTCGCTTGGTTGTCGTGTTGCTGCTTTTGTTGCGCTGCGCTACAGCTTCTGCGCCACACGCAGCTTAGCGCTGCGGGCGCGGGGGTTGCGCGCTATCTCATCGGCCGTGGGGACGATGGGCTTTCGGGTAAGCACCTTGAGTATCGGCTCCTTGCCGCACATGCACACCGGAAGATCGGGCGGGCAGGTGCAGCGGTTCGCGAAGCTTTGGAACATATCCTTGACGATGCGGTCCTCAAGCGAGTGGTAGCTGATCACGCAGATGCGCCCGCCGGGGTTCGCCCAGCGGATGGCAGCTTCCAAGCCGCTTTTCAGAACGTCGAGCTCGCCGTTCACCTCGATGCGCAGGGCTTGGAACGTGCGCTTGGCAGGGTGTCCGCCGGCGCGGCGCGCGCTTGCCGGGATGGCCGCCTTGATGACGTCGACCAGCTGCGCGCTCGTTTCAAGCGGGGCCTTCTCGCGGGCGCGGACGATGAAGTCCGCGATGCGGCTGGCCCACCGCTCATCGGAGTAGGAGCGGATGATCCGAGTGAGGTCTGCTGCGTTGTAGGTGTTCACGACCTCTGCTGCGGTTAGGGTGTTTTTCCCCGGATCCATCCTCATATCAAGCGGGCCATCCTCCTTGAAGGAGAAGCCCCGTGATGGCGTGTCTATCTGAACGGAGGATACGCCGATGTCGAACAAAAACGCGTCCACACCGGGAACATCCACGCTCAGAAGCGCTTCGTCCATGTTGCCGAAGTTGTTGCGCACCAGTTCCAGATGCGGGCGCAGCTCATCGGGCAGCGAGCCGAGTTTGCGGGCGGCCGCGGCAAGCGCCACGTCGTCCTGATCGATGCCGATGAGGGTGCCCCCGCATCCGATGCGCTGGGCAACTTCGAAGGAATGCCCTGCCCCGCCGAGTGTTGCGTCCACGAACGTTTGCTGTGGTTTGAGGTTCGATTGTTCGAGGCACTCGGCGAGCAGAACGGGGGTATGCTGGAATTCTTGTTGCCGATATTCGCTTGTCATTGCGCTCACGTCCTACGATCAGCCGAACAGGACACCGAGGTCGGTGTCGTCGTCCTGCGCCTCGTAACGCTTCGCGTCCCACACTTCGAAGTAGCCCGTGTTGCCCACGACGACGACGTCCTTGTCGATGTCCGTCGCCTCGCGCGCCTCCGTCGGGAGCATGATGCGCCCGGAGCCGTCCACTTCCACGTCCTTCGCGCGGGCCTTGAGCTTGCGGCGCAGGCGCACGTGCAGGTCGTTGGAGGAGTCGTACTTGCCGAACTTGTCCTCGAACACCTCCGCGACCCAGGCGTTGAAGCCACGGGGCTCGAAGACGTAGAGGCACTCGTCCTTCGGATTGCGGGTTACCACCAAGTCGGTCGAAAGCACCTTGCGGAACTTCGCGGGCAGGGACATGCGGCCCTTGGCATCGACCTTGAAACGGAACTCGCCGTTGAGGTCGACGATGTGCGCCGCCCCCTCCGTGTTCTCCGTTGTGTCGACGACCTCCGCCATGCCATCCTTTCCGCGTGCAGCCGTTCGGCCCTTTCGATGTTTGGCATTCTATCCCACTTCGCCCCACTTCGCAACATTTATGGGGTATTCCGCCCCCTTTTTGCCGTGATGAAACCCTCTGTTCACCCACCCGTCATCAATTTCTCGATGCGCGGAAAATCGGCCATACCACCGGTAGCCAAAACCGCGAAACCGCCCACAAGATATGGATTCGCAACCCTCTGTGGCACGAAGTGGGAGAATTTGTGACGCCCTCCCACCCCACCGCAGCCCCCGCAAGATCAACCGCTCGTTCAAGCGTGGGAGCGGAGGCGCGGGCCGGAGCCAGAGCGGAGGCAGGTGGGCGCCGGGGCTGGGCTGGGCGCGGGCCGAACCGGGGCCGCCATCCAGCAGCGCCGGCCAAGCCTGACAGCAGCACGGAAGGGGCGAGAACAAGCGAAAAATCGGATAAGCGAACGAATGTTTCACGTGAAACATTCGTTTCGTAACGAGGCCTATTCCTTCGGAAGCACACCGCCTCCCCCTGCGAAGAAGCCGCACGCCCATCCCGCGTGCGATGCCAAGGCAGCAGCGCCCGAAAAACCCTGCGGGGTTATATATTACCTATTCGATCATGGACAAGATCGAAGCCCTATGGCATGTTTTCTGCAGCCGCACGCGGGCGTCTTCCGGAAAAAGCCTGGTCGCGAAAAGCAGTCGGCGAATCAGACACCGAGAATCGCGCCATAGCCTCGATTCTCGTCCACGCGAAATTACGCCATGCCCGCGGACGCTATGCGCGCGGGTGGGCGCTCAGATACTCCTCGCGGATGTGGGTGCGGCTCACGTGGGTGTACACCTGGGTGGTTGAGATGTCGGAGTGGCCGAGGATCTCCTGGATAACGCGCAGGTCAGCACCGCCTTCCAGCATATGGGTGGCGAAGGAGTGACGGAGCGTGTGGGGATGCAGGTTATCCACGCCCACCAGGCGACCGGCGTCGGCCACGATGGCGTGCACGCTCTGGCGCGTCAGGCGGCCGCCGCGGACGTTCAGGAACACCGCCGCCGTGGGCTTGGCGTAGGGCTTCGCGAGCGCGGGGCGGCCACGCTCCAGGTACGCGCCCAGCGCCTCGAGCGCAGCGCCCGAGATAGGGCTTATGCGCTCCTTGCCCCCTTTGCCCACGACGCGCAGATACCCCTCCTCAAGGATGCAATCACCCAGGTCAAGGCCCGTGCACTCGCTCACGCGCAGCCCACAGCCGTACAGCACCTCCAGGATGGCGCGGTTGCGCATCTCCGGCGGGCCGTCGCCCGTGCAGGCAGCCAGCATAGCGCCCACCTGGCTCGCCGAAAGCACGTCGGGCAGCCGCTCGAGAGGCTTGGGCAGCTGCAGCGTATCGGTGGGGTTGCGGCGCGCGTAGCCCTCCCGCACGAGGAAGCGGTGGAAGCCCTTGATCACCGACACACGCCTGTCCACGCTCGACGTGGCGTAGCCGCGGTCCACGAGGTCGGCCTCGTAGGCCACCACGCAGGCGCGGTCCACGTCATCGGCATCGCCCACTCCGCGCCCGTCGAGGAAGGAGGCGTAATCGCACAGGTCGGTGGTGTACGCCGACACGGTAAGCGGCGAGGATCCCCGCTCCACGCGCAAGTGCGAGAGGTACTCTTCCATGAGCGCGTGCACGGCGTCCACCTCCGCCCCCTTTCCGACGACCCTCGGGATTTCGTACGAGTATAGCACCGGCCCTCCGGCCCTCAAGGCGGTTTTCGCCGCGCGCCGTCCGAGGGCGCCACCGCGCTCACCCTCCGCCGCGCCGCCTCCAGGCCCGCTCCTGTAGCAGCCCACCGCCGGGTTTACCGCACCTCGCCAGCAACGGGATTGCCATGCCGCGAGTTTTTACACGCCGGCAACACCGGGTACGGCAAGTGCGATATACTTTGGTTCGCGCGCGTGCGCGCATCACCGTCTTCTCACGAAAGGGGCACCGCATTCCCATGCGCATCGGATTCGACAACGACCAGTACATCGCGCTGCAGGCGGAGCACATCCGCAACCGCATCGACCAGTTCGGCGGCAAGCTCTACCTGGAGTTCGGCGGCAAGCTGTTCGATGACTACCATGCCTCGCGCGTGCTGCCCGGCTTCGAGCCCGACTCCAAGATCCGCATGCTGAAAAGCCTCATCGACGACGCCGAGATCATCATCGCCATCAACGCGAACGACATCGAGAAGAGCAAGGTGCGCGGAGACCTGGGCATCACCTACGACGAGGACGTGCTGCGCCTCATGGACATCTTCCGCGGCATGGGCTTCGCCACCAGCGGCGTGGTCATCACCCATTACACGAACCAGCCCTCGGCCGAGGCGTTCCGCAAGCGCCTGGACAGCCTGGGCATCAAGAGCTACCTGCACTACCCCATCCCCGGCTATCCCTACGACATCGACCGCATCGTGAGCGACGAGGGCTACGGGCGCAACGAGTTCATCGAGACCACGCGGCCGCTCGTGGTGGTGACGGCCCCCGGCCCCGGCAGCGGCAAGATGGCCACGTGCCTCTCGCAGCTCTACCACGAGCACAAGCGCGGGGTGGCGGCCGGCTATGCGAAGTACGAGACGTTCCCCATCTGGAACCTGCCGCTCAAGCACCCGGTGAACATAGCCTACGAGGCGGCCACCGTCGACTTGAACGACGCGAACACCATCGACCCGTTCCATTTGGAAGCGTACGGCGAGACCACGGTGAACTACAACCGCGACGTGGAGATATTCCCCGTGCTGAAAGCCATGATGGAGCGCATCT
>OLNL01002557.1_pt1 | contig 13667 bp, 4 predicted proteins | sample 1672181 | NCBI WGS metagenome assembly OLNL01 (sample SAMEA3136656, study PRJEB25190) | human gut metagenome | biome: human gut; feature: human-associated habitat; material: faeces | place: Austria | collected 2013
GCGAAGTTCGGAATGGCGGCAATGGAGCCTGCCGTGAAAATGAGTGCCGCAACCTCGCCCACGCAGCGCCCGAGCGCGAGGATCACGCCGCCCAGGATGCCGGGCACGGCGGAGGGCAGCACACAGCGGAAGACCGTGCGCAAACGACCCGCGCCCAAACCGAAGCCGCCTTCGCGGTAGGCGTCCGGCACGGCCAGCAGCGCCTCCTCGGTGGTGCGCATGATGACCGGCAGCACCATGATGGCCAGCGTGCAGGCACCCGCCAGAAGCGACAGGCCCCACTGGAGCGCCGTCACGAAGAACAGCAGGCCGAACAGGCCGTAGATGATGGAGGGGATGCCCTGCAGCGTCTCGGTGGTGGTGCGCACCATCTGCACGAAGCGGCTGCCGCGCTTCGCATATTCCACCAGGTAGATGGCGGACCCCACACCCACGGGCACCGCCATGAGCAGCGAGAGCCCCGCCATGACGAGCGTGTTGACGAGCGCGGGCATGAGCGAGACGTTCGTGGAATCGTACTCCCACTCGAACAGGCTCGGCGTCAGGTAGGGAACGCCGTTGACCAGGATATACCCTACGACGAAGGCGAGCACCAACGACGTGACGGCGGCGCCCGCGTACACGACCCCCCGCAAGAGGGCCGACACGATACGGCGCGTTTTGCTGTGGCGCGCCTCGGCAACCCGATACAGCGCGTCCAGGTGGTCATCCGGTTCGATCTGACCGGCAGAGAAGGCCGAAGGCGCGTCGGCCGCCTCGTAGGCGATGGTCAGCTTGCGGGTCGTCACTTCATCTCACCTCGTTTCTTGATGACGTTGAACAGCATGGTTATCAGCAGGATGAACACGAACAGCACCACGCCGGTGGCCACGAGCGCGCCGCGATGCAGGTCGGCCGCATAACCCATCTCCAGCACGATGTTCGCCGTCATGGTGCGCACGCCGTCGAAGATGCTGCCCGGAACGGCCGGCTGGTTGCCGGCTACCATGATGACGGCCATCGTCTCGCCGATCGCGCGGCCCACGCCCAGCACGATGCCGGCCATGATGCCGGACACCGCAGCGGGCACGATGACGCGGAACACCGCGCGCTCGTGATCGGCGCCGAGCGCCAGGGCCCCCTCGTAGTATTTCTTGGGAACGGCATCAAGCGCGCTCTGCGCCACGGTGATGATGGTGGGCAGGATCATGATGCCCAGCAGCACGGCGGCCGCCAGAAGCGAGAGACCGCGCCCCGGCATGTTGTCGCGAATGAACGGCACCATGACCACCAGGCCGAAGAAGCCGTAGACGACCGACGGGATGCCCGCCAGAAGCTCCACGCCGGGCTTGAGCACCGCCGCCACGCGCCCGCTGGCGAACCGCGAGAGGAAGATGGCGCACAAGAGCCCTGTGGGCACGCCCACGATGATGGCGCCGGCGGTCACGTAGATGCTGCCCACGATCATCGGGAAGATGCCGTAGACGTCGTTGGCGGGACGCCAGGTGGTGCCGAAGAGGAATTCCGGAAGGCCTATCTGGGCGATGGCCGGCACGCCATTCGCGAAGAGGAATACGCAGATGAGAGCTACCGCGAGGATCGAAATCCCCGCGGCAGCCACGAACAGCGCCTTCGCAATGCCTTCCTTGAGATGTACGTGAGACATGCGGGTTCCTTGTCAGTCGGGTCGCCGGGCTTTACGCCAGAACGTCTTCCCAGTTCGCAATCTCGCCGGTGTAGATGCCCTTCACCTGCTCGGAGGAAAGCCCGTCAACGGTGGAGGCATTGTTCACGATAATGGCGATGCCGTCCTGGGCGATGACCGTGGGGGTGACGCCGGTCTCGGAGTCCTTGAGCTCGCGGGAGACCATGCCGATGTCGCAGGTGCCTTCCGTGGCCATGTTCACGCCGGTGGTGGAGTCGGACTGGTTGACCTCGATGGTCACGCCGGAGTTGATGGCCTTGTAGGCCTCGGCCAGCTTCTCCATGACGGGGGTCACCGAAGAGGAGCCCGCGATGACGATCTTGCCGGACTGGCCGGAGCCGGTGTACGCGGCGGCGCTATCGGCAACGGAGATGTAGCCCTCTTCCTCGACGATCTTCTGGCCGTCGGAGCTCATGATGAAATCGATGAAGTCCTGCGCCACATCGGACAGCCCGTCCTTCGTCACGATGTTGAACGGGCGGGCCACCTGGTAGTCGCCGCTCTTCACGTTGGCGGCCGTGGCTTCGGCGCCGTCGATCTTGAGGGCCTTGACCGTGTCGTTCAGCGAGCCGAGCGAGATATAGCCGATGCCGTTCTCGTCGCCTGCCACCGACGTCATCATGACCGACGTGGAGTTCGTGATGGCGGCAGACGTGGTGGTCATGTCGACCTTCTCGCCGCTGGCATCCTTCTCCTCGATGCCCATGAGCTCGACGAACGCCCCGCGCGTGCCGGAGCCGTCCTCGCGCGAGTACACGGAGACCTCGCCGGACGGAACCGTGCCCGCTGCACCGTCGGCCTCGCCGGAGCCGGCGTTGCCGCCGCCGGAGCAGCCCATGAGGCCGAACGCGCCCAGCGCGAGCAGGGCCCCCATCGCCATCATCACCAAACGCTTCTTCATGCTCTTCCTTTCCTTGGCGCCCCTCCCGGGCGCGTATCTGTTCGCTTCGCGCAGTGCCGCCCCCGACGGAGCAGCGCCGCACGGAACATGATGAAGAAAGAGCATCAAGCCTCTGTCTCGGGCCGGTCAAATCTTGGTAAAGCCTCGGAAGGGCCGGCTTGCTCTCGCGAGTTGCGGTTCTGCTCGCACGAATGCACCAGGGGCGCTACAATGGAGGGGACGGTTTGGAACGAGGGGACGACCCGAAAGGGGTGCATTGATTCAATGAAGCTTTCTGCACGCAACACGCTGAAGGGCACCATCACGGCCATTCATCCGGGAGCGGTCAACGCCATCGTGATCATGGAGCTGGAGGGCGGCCAGCTTATCACGTCGACCATCTCCATGGGGTCGCTCAAGGAGCTGGAGCTGGAAGTGGGCAAGGAGGCCTACGCCATCGTCAAGGCCTCGTCGGTCATCATCGGGGTCGACGACTAGGGCAGCGCTTCTTCGGACTAGCGCAGCGCTTCTTCGGTCCTAACGGCAGGCGCCCCTTCGTTCGAGGGGGCGCCTGCTTTTTTGCACTTGGCTGGAAGGCTGGCTGGCGGGGCTATGCCGCGAGAAGGGCGGAGAGTTCTTCCTTGCCCTTGAAGGGCGTGGCTTCCTGCGTCTTCACGTCCACGACCTCGCCCTCCCATTTGCCGGCGTCGCCCTTGTCGAACTTGTCCGTGCGCACGATGCGCTCGAACCTCACGGTGCCGCGGGGCTTGGCAGAGGCCGCCCGCCATCGCGGCGGAGGGCACGGCGCCGTCGGGCGCCGCAGTGCCCTCATCGGCCGGGTCCTTGCGATCGAAGGAGTACTTCAGGTCGGCAAGCGTGTGCTCGAGCGCGTCCACGAGCGTGGTTCCCTCCTCGAACGCCGCAAGGTCGACGAACCCGGCCTCGCTGTTGAACAGCACGCCCGGCGCAAGGTAGGCCGTGCGCACGCGGCGCTGGCGCTTCCTCTCGGCGGCATGGATGCCCACGACCAACGCCACGACCACGGCCCACCACACCACGGCGAGCACCAAATCGAACGGATCGTCCACGAAGTTGAAGCCCAGGTAGTACCACAGCCACAGGAAGAAGCCCGCAGCCACGGCCAAGACGGCCAGTATGATCACGTTGCTCTTCCTCATGCTAGGCCTCCTTGCCTTCCGTCGCGAGCGGCGCAGGCGCCGGGACAGCCGTCGATTCGTCCTCGATGCCGAGCACGTCGTCCTCGAAGTCCTTCAGCTTGCGCGTGAAGCTGATGCGGCGCACCAGCACGCCCGCCCCGTAGAGCACCGTGACGATGATGCCCAGGATAAGGTAGTAGTGCACCCAGCAGTTCACCCGGTCATAGCCCGCGAGCGGCGTGCCGTCGTCCTCGATGGCTTGCTCCTGCGGTCCGGCAAGCGGCGTGACGGCGTCCTCAAGCACCTCCGCGATGGGGGCGAGGATCGGCAGCGCATCAGGCGGAACCGTGCCGGGCGTCGGCGTGGGCGGCGTCGCAGGCGTCGCCGGAGCCGGCGGGGTCGCGGGAGGCACAGGCGGTACCACCGGAACCGGCACAGCCGTGATGGCAAACGTGCCGGGAACCACGGTCACCCTGTAATTCGGATTAGCCGTGTACGACGCCGTGATCACGTCGACGTACACGCCTGCGTCCTCGTCGGCGTTCGTGCGGCGGTACGTCACGTCGCCCAGGTCGCCCTCGGCCACCAAGCCCTCGACCGTGCCCGTGAAGGCGGGGTCTTCGGCACCGGCAACCTTCGAGGCGTCTGCCGCCGTGATGGTGACAGCGGCCGGAACGACCGTCAAGTTGCCCGGGACGACCTCGGCCGTGGGATAGTTGGCCGTCACGTCCTCGCCAGCCGCGTTTCGCACGACGTAGCCGGAAACCGTGCCCTGGCTCGTGCCCGCGTCGGTCTGCGACCCACCGTACACGACCTCGACCGTGTCACCCTGCTGCAAGCCGATCGGAGTCACGCCATCCGGCACGAGCGGCGTGCCGTCATAAGGTTTGCTCGCGTCGCCCACCACGAGGGTGAGCGCATCGGCCCGAGCGATGACGAAGCGACCGGGCTGCGTGGTAGCCGTGTAGTTGCCGTTCTGGGGCAGCCGCACCTTGCCCACGGTTATCTCGTAGGTGCCCGCGTTCTCGCCGGGAGCGCGCTCCACGTCGTAGGTGCCCTCGAACACGTCGCCCTCCATGAGGCCCTTCACCGTTGCAGACAGCGCCGGGTCGGCCTGGCCGTAGCTCTTGCCGGCATCGTTGGCCGCAATGACGAGCGTAGCCGGTTCGATAGCGAAGCTCCCCGGGACCACCTTGACGCGGAACTGTTCGGAAACCAGGTTGCCGTCGGCATCTTTCACCACGGCCGCGCCCCGCACCGGGATGGATGCCACGGAGTCGGCCACGTTGGTGCCGGAAGCGTGCGAGGAGAGGCCGGTCACGTAGTAGGTGCGGCCGTCAGCCTGCACCGGCACGCCCAGGGCCGTCTCTCCCCTGAATCCGGAAACCGTCTGCTCGCCGCCGTTGTAGGAGAACGTGCCCGAGTTGGCCGTCAACTCAACCTCGTAACGGGCATCACGGTTCTCGATGGACAGCTGACCCTCGGCCTTGCCCACCTGGTAGTTTCCAAGGTTCGTGCCAGCGTTCGCCTTGATGACGAACGCGTTCGCGGCAACCTCGCCCGGCAGCGCGACCGAGCCCGTGAACACGTAGGTCGCGCCCTCGCCCTCGGCCCAACCGTCTTCTGTCACCAGCGGCGTTGCGCCGTTCACGAGCGGCATGCCGTCGTAGGGCTTGGAAAGGCTCGCGGACACGAGCGTCAGCGGGCGCTGCTCGACCAGAAGCGTGCCGGCCTGCGGCGTAACCGCGAACTGGTCCGTCACGTCGTTGCCATCAGCATCCCTCACCGCAGGCGTGCCGGACACCGTCGTACGGTAGGTCCCGGCATCCGTTCCGGCAGCCTCGGCCTTAAGGCCCACCACATAGTAGGTGCGGCCGCCGGCCTGCACGGGAACACCCTGCTCGGTCTCGTCGGTGAAGCCGGACACCGACTGCTCGGAGCCGTCGTAGGTCACCGTGTTGGACTTCGCCTGCACGGAAACCGCGAACGCGGCATCACGATTCGTCACCGTGAGGATGCCGAACCGCAGGTCTATCACGTAGTTGCCCGCCTTCGCGCCGCCCTCCAACGTGTAGGCGAACACATTCTCAGACGAGCCCACCAGGGTCTGGGAGCCGGTCACCGCATAAGCGGCGCCCTCGCCCTCGGCCCAGCCGTCGCCGGAGACGGTCACGGTACCGTTCACGAGCGGCGAGCCGTCGTAGGGCTTGCGATCCGTCGCGCTCTCCAACACCACATGGCGTGGCTCCACCACGAGCTTACCCGGTTTCACCGAAACCGCGAACTGCTCGGAAACGTTGTTGCCCTGGTCATCCGTCACCACCGGCGTACCGGTGCCTTGCAGCACGTACGTATCCGCATCAATGCCGTAGGCCGAGGCCGTCAGACCGGTGACATAGTAGGTATGTCCTTCGACCTGAACCGGCACACCCTGCTCGGTCTGGCCGACAAAGCCTTCGAGCACCTGGGTAGCGCCGTTGTAGAGCACCGTAGAGGAAACGGCCTCGAGGGCCACGTCCCATTTCGCCTCGCGGCTGGTCACGTTCAGCGAGCCCTCGATCTGCTTCAAATGGTAGTTGCCGGGCTTCGTGTTCGCGTTCAAAGCGTATGAGAAGTAGTTGAGCGAGGTGCCCACGAGCGTCTGCGAACCCATGTAGTCGTATGCAGCGCCCTCGCCCTCGGCCCAGCCGTCGCCCGAGACGGTCACGCCATGGGCAACCAGCGGCTCACCGTTGTACTCGCGGGTAGCCGAGGCGCTGGTCAGCGTCACCGTGCGAGGCGTGATCTCGAGCGTGCCCTGCTTGACCTTCACGTTGAACTGGCTCGACACGTCGTTGCCCTGGGCGTCGGTCACTACGGCGGCACCCGTTACGGCAACCGGCACGGAGTCGGCATCGGTGAGGGCGGCGCCCGCCGAGAGGCCGCTGACGTAGAATGTGCTGGAACCGACGGTCACCGGCACGCCGTCCTCGGTTTCGCCCACGAAGCCGGAAACGCTCTTCTCGATGCCGTCGTAGGTGAACGCGCCGGAGTTGGCTTGCACCTCCACCTCGTACTTGGCATCGCGGTTCGTCACCGTGAGGGTGCCGAACCGCAGGTCTATCACGTAGTTGCCCGCCTTCGCGCCGCGCTCCAGCGTGTAAGCGAACGTGTTGTCGGAGAAGCCTACCACGGTCTGCGAGCCTGTGACGTCATAGGCGGCGCCCTCGTCTCCCGCCCAGCCATCGCCGGAGACGGTCACGGCGTCGTTGGTGAGCGGCGTGCCATCGTAAGGCTTCTCGGCGCTGGCGCTCGTCAGCACCACCTGGCGCGGGTTCACTTCGAGGGCTCCCGGCACATAATCGATCTTGAATTGGCTGGTAACATCATTGCCCTGCGCGTCGAGTACCACAGCCTTGCCCCTGATGGGCACCGTCGTGGTTCCCGCGTCGGTGCGGCTGGCACGGGCTTCAAGGCCCGTTACGGCAAACGTGGCATCGCCGAATGCGAATGTGGTGGTCTTCAGTCCTTCAACCTGCTTCTCAAGGCCGTCGTAGAGCGTCTCGCCAGAGTTCGCCTCGATGGTTATCTCGTATTTGGCATCGGCTTCGCGGCCCTCGATGCTCAACTGGCCTTCGGTTTTCGCCAACTCGTAGTTGTCCAAGCTCGTACCCGCGTTCGGCACGATGGCGAACTCGTTTGACTGCGTCTCGCCCGGCAGCAGCACCGAGCCCGTGAACTGATAGGTGGCACCCTCGTCCTTGACCCAGCCGCTCTGCTCCGCCAGCGGCGTCTCGCCGTTCACCAGCGGCGTACCGTCGTAGGGCTTGGAAAGGCTAGCGGAAGCGAGCACGAGCGGAGCCTTCTTTATGGAGAGCATGCCGTTCTCCACGTCAACGACGAACTGACCGGTCACGTTGTTGCCAGCCTCGTCGGTGACCACCGGCGTGCCAACCACGTTCGCCGGATACTCGCCGACGTCCTTGCCTGCGGCCTCGGCGGTCAAGCCCGACACCGTGAAAACGGCCCCGTTGAAGGTGAACTGCGTCTGCTTGAAGCCGGAAATCGTCTGCTCCTCGCCGTTGTAGGAGGGAGCGGCCGAATTCGCCTCTACCTTGATCTGGTACTTGGCGGCATCATCGCGGCCGGTTACCTTCAGTCTGCCGAAGCTGGTCGCGATACGGTAGTTGCTTTCCTTCGTGGCACCGGTCAGCTCATAGGTAAACTCGTTCGGCGAGGAGCCTACGATGGTCTGACTGCCCGTGACCGCGAAGGTTGCGCCTTCGCCCTCGACGAACGCCTCGCTGCCGGTTACCGTATCGTTGACAAGCGCCCTGCCGTCGTACACCTTCTCGTCAGAGGCGCTGGCCAGCGTCACCTCGCGCTTGCCGATGGCAAGCGCGCCATCGACCGTATCCACCTTGAACTGGTCGGTTACGTCATGGCCTTCGGCGTCCCTCACCACAGGCACGCCCACCACGTTGGACGGGTAATCGCCGGCATCCGTGCCCGCACCGCGCGCCGTGAGCCCCGTGACGAAGAAGTCCTGCCCGTTCATCTCGAAGCGCACTCCGCGCTCGGTTTCGCCGACCAAGCCAGAGACTTCCTGCTCCGTGCCGTTGTACGTGGCCGTGCCGGACTTCGCCGTTACCGTCACGGCGTAGAGGGCGTCGGCGTTCGTCACCGTCAGCGAGCCGAAAACCGTCTTGATGTCGTAGTTGTCCTCGCTTGCGCCGCCCGTCAAGGTATAGGCAAACGAATTCTCGGAGAAGCCCACGAGCGTCTGGGTGCCCGTGACCTCGTACCGAGCCCCTTGGCCCGCAGCCCAGCTGCCCTCGGTCACCCGCACCGTCTTGTTCACGAGCGGCGTGCCGTCGTAGGGCTTGCTGTCCGTGGCGCTGGTCAACGTCACCTCGCGCGGCGTGATGGAGAGCGTGCCCGGGTTGGCGACCACGTTCGCATAGTTGGCCTTGTTCTCCAGCGACCAGGAGGTCACCTGGTTGTTCTCGGGTCTCGTATCGCCCACGTTCTTGACGCTGCCCTCGACCGTGGCAGACACCTTGTCGCCGGTGGGCAGCACGTACTCGCCGCTCTCGTTCGGAGTCACCGGCACGCCGCCGTACGTGACGGCGTAGGTGCCGTCAGCATGCGGCTGCCCGTCGTATCTCCACGACGTGGTGGCGGCCGTGATGACGAGCTGCGTCTCCGACGGCACGATCTTCAGCGTGCCCGGTTTGGTGGAAATGTCGTAGTTGTCGGTCACGTCGTTGCCCGCGGCATCCTTCACCGTCGGCGTCCCCGAGAAGATGCCGGTATAGGAGCCTGCATCTGCACCTGCAAGGCGATAGGCTGCCTCGATGGATTGCCCGCCCACCAATCCGCGCGTGCCGCCCGGCTGCATTTCAGAGAAGCCGCTGGGGAGCTCGGCGGCGTAACCCGACTTCACGTACTCCTCGCCCTTGTACGGCTGCGGTTCGATCCAGCCCTCGCCGGCAACTTCCACCGGGCGCTTTCCGATAACCAGCTTGCCCTCAACGTAGCTGACCTTGTACTGCTCGGTCACGTCGAGACCGTCGCGGTCCCTCAAAACAAGGTTCTCCTTGCCGCTGAACGCAACCGGATACCTGCCCGCGTCCGTCTCCTCGGCCGATGCCGTCAAGTTCTCCAGCGATAGATTAGGCGTTTCCTGGCCCACCACCTCGTATACCGTATCGGATGCGCGATGCGGCGTGCCATCGTACACGAACGTGTCGCCCTTGGAGGTGATGACCAGCTCCTTCTTCTTGGCGAAGTGCGCGACGAAAGCAGCGCCCTCGTACAGGCCGTCCTTCTTGGCATGCTCGTCGATGGTCGCCTTGTCCAGCGCGGGATCTTCGGAGATGATGGCGGGGTCCGTGCCCGCGCTCCATCCCACGAAGTAGCAGTCGGCCGCAGGCGTGGCAACGGATCCGACAGGCACGCCGGTCTTGACCGCAACCGTTTCGCTCTTGGGATCGACGGTGCCCAAGGACTCGTCAGCCGATGCATAGGCGAGCGTGGCCTCGTTCTCCATGAAACGCGCCGTGAACGTGGTCGACCGGTACAGGCCCTCGCCCGACTTGGCGTGCGCGTCGATAGCCGCGCGGTCGAGCTGCGCGGAATCGCTCACAAGCTGGCCGTCGACGAACCAACCGGCGAACCGGTACCCGGCGTTCGGCACGGCGGCGGCGCCATGCGGCTCGCCCGAAAGCGGGCTCACCCGCTCCGTCGCCGTCTGGCCGGGCTCGCCATCCTTGCCGATGACGCTGCCGCCCGCGCCCTCCGCCACATACTCAAGGCTCACATCGGGAAGCGGCTGCCACTGCGCGGTGTACACCGCATTGCCCGTGACAGTGGGCGACACCGCCGGGTCCCATCCTTGGAACGTGTAGCCAAGTCTCGTTGGCGTATCGATGGCTGGCGTCAAAGCGCCGTACTTGACGCCGTCGAACGTCGTATCGGGCGACGTGGTATCGCCGCCGTCCAGCTCGTAGGCCACCTTGTAAGCGTTACGCTCGTAGTACACCTTCAAAACGAGCGATCCGTCGCCAGCCACCGTGCCCTCGAGCACATTGGATGCATTGCCGGCATCGAAGGTGAAGCCTGGATAGGCCACGGACGTATCGGCGCTCACAAGCTGGTCGGTAGTGCCGACAAGCGTGCCGTCAGTATACGTTGCCGTGTCGGGATAGCTGCCATCGAGGTTCTGCAGGTAACGCTCCACCGTGTAGGGGGTATTGGTGTTGAGGGCCCACTGGGCATACAGGATATTGCCGTTCCCAACGAGATCGACCCGGACGGCGGCTCCGCCGGCGAACGACGCCCCCGAGCCGTCGGGGGCCGTGTTCCAGCCGGCGAAGTGCATGCCAGCCCGCGGAGCGGCGAAGTCCAGGGCATCTGCTGTCTTGAGCGTCACCTCGCCGTTATTGGGAAGGCCCGTCTCGGTCAGGGCGCCGCCCGCTCCGCCGTTCGGGTCGTACGTCAAGGACGTCTGGGGCACGGCCGGCCCCCACTGTGCGTACAGCGTGACGTTCGCCTCGCCCAGCTGCACCATGCCGCCGGGATAGTACGTGGCGCCGCTGCCGTCCTCCTTCGTGTTCCACCCGAGGAACCGGTCGCCGTCGGTCGATGCCGAGAGGGTGCTCTCGGCGACCTTCGCGAAGCTGCCCTGCGCATACGAGCGGTCATCCGTCGGCACCTCGCCTACGCCGCCGTTCGCATCGTAGGCAACCGAGCGTTTCTCGTCGTTGATGTAGTAGGGGTAGAGCTCGACATCGCCGTAAACCTGGGTGTCGAAGTTGAACACCCTGTAGGTGTAGTCGCCTTCGGAGCCCGAACGCGTCGTCCATCCGACCCACTTGTACCCTTCGGGAACGCTCGCGATCGACGAGGGCTCGTCGATCGCCGTCTCGCCGTAGCCGACCGCATTCTCTTTGGCCAAGGCCGTGCCGCCCATGTCCTGGTAATAGGTGACCTGGTACGTGGGGAGGATCCACTTCGCGTACAGGACCACGTTGTTGGCAGGCATGGTTGCACCATCGAAGGAGAACTCGGTCCCCGCGGCGAACGTCGGGGACGTGTACCATCCCGCGAACGTCGAGCCTTCCGGAACACCCGCGTCCTTCGCACTCGGTGCCGAACCTTCGCCCTCGATGGACGTGCCGTACTTGATGGGCGCGCTCGTGCTCATAGCGCCTTGGTTGTTGAACGTGATGGTGTACGACTTGCGCTCGAAATAGTGGCGCGCCGTCCAGGTGTTCCCGATCTGGAAGAAGCCTTGGTTTTTCGCCAAGTCCGCTCCGACCCACTCGAAACCGTTCAAGGCGTTCACGTAATTCTGAATCTCCGCATGCACGCCCGCACCCCTGAACACGAGGGTGTCGTAGTTCTCGAACATGCTGGTATCGTAGTTGTTCTGATACCGGTAACCCGAGTTGTATTTCGGGAAGTTCGGATCGGTTTTCTTGATGGGGGTCGTGTTGCCAACCTTTTCCACGCGAAGTTCCAGGTGATGCAGCGCGCTGCCGTTGTTGACGTAAAAGAGCGTCATGCCCTCGGTCATCGTCCGGAAAGGAGCGACGACCGGGTTGATCGTCGTTCCGGGGTTCTTGGGATCCTCGACCCAAACGCGCGTTCCGTACTTCGCGCTCACCGCCTTCGTCGCCGCATCCCATTGGTCGGCGATGTCCGCGCCGTAATTCGCCGTGATCTGGTACGCGGTGACGTAATCTTTCTTGTTCCCGCTCTCGCCCTTCGCCGAGCAGCGCAAATCGACGGTGAACTCCGCTCGGTCAAGGTACACGTTGGCAATGGCCGTGCCGTCGCCCTTCACCGTGACCGTCTTGTCGCTCGACTCGTTGCTCTCGTTCAGGATGTACTTGCCGTCGATCAGGAAGGCTACGTTCTGCTTGATGTCCGACGCGCTGGGGAGCGGCTCTTCCTTGTCGGTCGTCCCCTCGTAGTCGAGCGTGGTCACGTAATCGTACCGCGACGCGTCCTTCGTCGAATCGGCCGCCTCGAGCCACACGGCCACGCTGTACTTCGCCGTGGCCGCCTCCCATTTCGCATACAGCGTCGTGTCACCGCTCGGCGACGAGCCAAACTTGTAGGCCTTGGAGCACTCCTCGTCCGCGAACCAGCCGGCGAAACGGTAGCCCGCACGCGTCGGCGCGGCTGGCTCGACGGACGTACCCCCGACGCTCACGAACTCGGGCTCGGTGTACGAGCCGCCCTTGGCGTCGAACGTCATCCATACACCGGTCTCGACCTTGGGGTACAGCGTGATGCTCTCCGCACCCAACGTCACCGAATCCACCTTGTTGACAAGCTCCTTTTCTGTGTACCATCCCGTCACGCTCTCGTTCGGAGCGAGAGGGAACGCCACATCGGCCGCGACGACATCGCCATCGGCCCCTGATTTGGTGGAGTAAACGCGACCGCTGTTGTCCATGAAGTACACGTAGCACGCCCCGGAAACTTTTGCGTACAGGTCGCTGGTGAACGTTTCGGTAACGACTTGCGCACCGAAATCGACGAACCTGCCCGCCCAGTCTTCGCCGTTCTTTGCATACCAGCCCTGGAAGAATTGGCCATCGGCGACCGGAGGCGCCTCGGGCTCGAACAAGCTCTCGCCGGTCTTGACGATCTGCGTGCCGACAAGAGCTCCATCCACGCCGTAGAAGTTATAGGTGGCGAGCTTCGGCGTGCCCTCGGCCGTCACGACGTAGATGGAGAAGTGGCTCACGTCGAAACTCTGCGCGGCGGCGTCTGCCTGACGGGCGGAAACCGCGCTCACGCTCGAGCCGTCGTTCGCCACGTGGTATACGCCCATAGCCTCGCCGGAAACACCGGCATTGAAGAAGCACACGTTCACTGCGGCGTCGGGCTGTATGACGTTGCCGTCGGGGCCGAGGAGCGTTACGTCGACGGCGACGGCATTCTCCAGCTCCTTGCCCTTTTCCTCTACTGCGGCCTCGACCGCATCGATGACAGCGGAGCTGGTAATCTGCACGGCCTGCACGGTGGTTCCCTCGGGCAGCACGCCTTCGGCAGCAGTCACCTTCACGAGCACGTTGCCCGCTTGGGCGTAGCCCTCGAAAGCAGGGCTGCTCACGTCGGCCTCGACTTCGACGACATCATCCCCGATCGCGTCGGACCCACCGTTGTCGGAGCCGTCGGCCTCGGGCCCGCCTGCCCCATCCTCGCCGATCTTCGTGTCGGAGGTGATGGGTTCGGCAGCAGGCGTCTCAAGCTCGGAAGTTTCGGCTTCCGCGGCTTTGGCCTCCACCTTCAGGATAAGGTTGCTCGTCACCTGTTCGGCAGGAACCTTGTACTCCCCGGTGGTCGCATCGGCCCGGAGCTCGGCTTCGACGCCTTTCGCAACGGCCTTGACCGCACTGATCTCGTAGCCTTCGTCGGCGTAGGCGGCGAACGAAAGCTCCTTGTTCAA
>OLNL01002581.1_pt1 | contig 13596 bp, 10 predicted proteins | sample 1672181 | NCBI WGS metagenome assembly OLNL01 (sample SAMEA3136656, study PRJEB25190) | human gut metagenome | biome: human gut; feature: human-associated habitat; material: faeces | place: Austria | collected 2013
GGCAGGGGACTTTGACTCCCCCATCGTAGGTTCGACTCCTGCTGGCGCAACTGAAGACCGTCTGCTGAAGGAAACGTTCGGCAGGCGGTCTTTGTGTTTCGCAGCTGCTTCCGGGGCGGCGGAACATTTCGCAGACAGAGGCGCTGTGCTGCGGAAAAACAGGGTATTGCGGGAGGGCTGCGCTCGGTGTTTGTGCGGTGTTTCGTTTTGAGGATGCCCGAAGCTATGCCGGAAGTTGGTTGGGATGACCAAAAAATAATGGAAAAAATATCGTATTTTTTATCCGAAATCTTCTTTTTTGCCGGGAATGCTTGACAAGAAAGTGCTTTTTGCCATAATAGATTTATAAGAAAAATTCTTTGCAAGAAGATCGATCCTGGAGGTAGAAAAACGATGCCGATCAGTTTGAACAAGGTCAACGCGGAGGCGTATGCAAAGGTTGCCGCTGCGTTGGAACAAAACGGAAAAGCGGCGGTGGAACATGCCACCGGCACGGGCAAGAGCTGCATTGCATGGCAGCTCATCGCGGACCATCCGCAGGCGTCGTTCATCTGGCTGGTGTACGGTGCGGCGCGGCTGACCCTGCGCAGGGAGGATGTCCGCCGCTACAACGACGGTGTGCTGCCGGAGAACCTCATCTTCTGCGACTGCGGTGTGCTGGCCGAAGCGTCGGCCGAGGAGTGGGTCCGGCTGGCCTCACGCAAGCCGGATTACCTGATCTTCGACTGCTACCATGAAGTGACGGCGGCCTGCTGGGCAAAATCGGCCCAGCGGCTGCTCCGTCTGTGCCCGGAGGCAAAGCTGCTGGGCCTGACAGTGCCCAACAGCACCGACCAGAAATGCCAGGCGGCCGAGGAACTCTTCGAGGGGACGGTCGTCTCCCGGATGACGGTCGGCGAGGGAATGGCGCTGGGCACCCTGCCGGTGCCGTCGAACTATGCTGCGATGCTCTGGCCGCAGGAAGGGCAGATGAACCTGCTCCGCGCCCGGATCAAGAACCTGCACCTGCCCGCGCAGACCAACGCGCTGAGCGCACAATACGATGAGATCAACTGGTCGGTGCGACAGGCCGAGAACCCCATCGCCCTGATGCCCCGCGTCCTGACCGACACCCAGGGCCGCTATCTGGCCATCTTTGAGTCGGAGGACTACCTCGACGAGGTGCAGGAACAGCTGGAAGAGTTCCTCCGCACTGTGGATCCGAATGCCCATTTCTACCGTGCCGAGTGCGACTGCCTGCGCGACGCCGAGGCGGTAAAACAGTTCTGCACCTCCACCGAAACGGGGCCGAAGGTGCTGTTCTGCGTCAACTCGCCGGGCGTCCAGCAGCCCATTGAGGGGCTGGCGGGTGCCATTCTGGTCCGCGAGACCGGCGAGGCAGGCCGGTTCCGCCAGATGCTCTGCCGGGCGTTGGTGGCCTGCGGCCGCAAGCCCATCCCGGTGTTCGATCTGACCGCCCGGTTCGACGGTCTGGGCAATGGCCGTGTGCTGCAAAAGGAATGCACCACCGCCATGCTCCGCGCAGGCAGCGAGCACCCCGGCTTCCAGCAGCAGAAGCCCATGCGCCAGAGCTACCACCTGTATTGCCGCCTGAAAAAGGAACTGGAAGCCCGGTGGGAGGCTTTTTATGCAGCGGCGGCGGCTGTGGCCGCAGAGCAGGGCGATTTACAACTGCCCTATAACTATCTGACCGAGGACGGCCTGCCTCTGGGCCGCTGGCTGGAAACGCAGCGCCAGGTCCGGGCCGGGCAGAAGCCGGGCCGTCTGGATGCAGACCGCATCGCCCGGCTGGACAAGCTGAACATCGGCTGGAAGCAGCGCTCGGAGCTGGCCTGGGAAAAGGCCTTTGCCTCGGCGCAGAAGTACCGCGACGACCACGGCGACCTGCTGGTGCCGGTGCGCTACCGCGACCGCAGCGGCTTTGCCCTGGGCGAGTGGATCGTCTATAACCGCCAGCGCTACGTCAGCGGCAACCTGAGCCGCGCCCGCATCGAGCGGCTGGAGAGCATCGGCATGGTGTGGAACGCTTCCACCGACCTGTGGGAGCAGAGCTACGCCGCAGCCGCCCGCTATTATCTCGAACACAAAGACCTTGAAGCACCCATCAAGTACGTTACGCCGGATGGCTTCGCGCTGGGCGTCTGGCTCAGCAGCCAGCGCAGCGCCTATAAGAACGGCGAGCTGACCCTGGAGCAGGTCGAGCGGCTGGAAGCCATCGGCATCAACTGGGTCAACCGGAATGTCCGCAAGTGGCAGGAGAACTTCGAGGCCGCTAAGCGGTACGCCGAGCAGTTCGGGGATCTGGAAGTGCCCTCCAATTATGTCACACCCGACGGCATCCTGCTGGGCAAATGGATCGCCCGCCAGCGCTACGCCTGGCAGAACCCGGATAACTCCAGCGCCCGCGTCACGCCGGAACGCAAGGCCCAGCTGGACGAGATCGGGATGGTCTGGGACAAATACGACCCCTGGCGGGAGCGCTTCGAGCTGGCCCAGAAGTATCGGACAGAGCACGGAGATCTGGAGATCCCGCTGAATTATAAGACCGAGAACGGCATCTGGCTGGGCAGCTGGCTCTACCGCCAGCGTCAGTACCGCCGCACCGGCGACCCGCGCCTGGGTGAGGTGCACCGCCGCGAGCTGGACGAGCTGCTCAAGGACGAAAAGCCCCACAAGCAGAGTGCGGCACCCTCCGGCAAGGAGAGCCTGCGGGAGAAGAACTGGGAGCACAACTTTGAGGAAGCCGCCCGCTATGCCGAAGAGCACGGCAACCTGCTGGTGCCCTCCAATTACGTCACGGCCGGTGGGTTCCGGCTGGGCGTCTGGATGTCGAACCTCCGCGCTGCCCGCAAGACCCGGCCCGACTCCTTCCAGGTGACGCCGGAGCATGTGAAACGGCTGGACGGCATCGGCATGGAGTGGGACGCCCGCATAGCCAAGTGGGACCTGGCCTATGAACACGCAGCGGCCTATGCCAAGGCCAACGGCGACCTGCTTCCGTCGGCCACCTACCGCAGCGAAGATGGCTTTGGTCTGGGCGACTGGGTCCGCCGGATGCGCACGGCCCGCGCGGAAAATGACCCGAAGCTGACCGAGGACCGCATCCGCCGTCTGGATGCCATCGGCATGAAGTGGTAAACCATCAAAGCAAAAATACCGTGTCCCCACGCCGGGGACACGGTATTTTTTTGCTTGCGGGAAGATCAAAGCGCATCCAGTTCCGTTTGCAGCTGGGCCAGCGCAGTGCGGATGGGCAGGTGCTGGGGGCAGACGGCCTCGCACTTGCCACAGCGGACGCAGTGGCTGGCCTTTTCGGCATCCGGGAATTGGGCGGTCCACTGGTGCCGGACGGCGTCCGGCTGGCCGAACATCCCCAGCCGGTTCCAGATGCTGAAGTTGTCCGGGATGTCCACGCCCATGGGGCAGGGCATACAGTACCGGCAGCCCGTGCAGCCGATCTTGATGCGGCTGTGCAGGATGCGGGCCGTCTCGGCCACAGCCGCATCTTCCGCTGCGTTCAGGGGGCGGAAAGGCGCAAAGGTGGAAAGGTTGTCGGCCAGCTGTTCCTCGGCGCTCATGCCGGAGAGGATCAGGTGGACGTTTTTGTGGCTGCCCACCCAGCGCAGCGCCCAGGAAGCCGCACTGGCGGCGGAGTCGAGAGCGGTCAGCGGTGCCGCAGCGTCCGGCGGAAGGTTGGCCAGTGTGCCGCCCTTGATGGGCTCCATGATGATGAGCGGGATGCCAAGCTCCTCGGTCAGCGCATAGCCACGGTCGCCCGCGATCTCCTCGGCGCGGTCGTCGGTGTCAAGGTAGTTGTATTGCAGCTGGCAGAAATCCCAGGGCTGGTCCCGCAGGATGTGTTCCAGCCCGTCCGCGTTGTCGTGGCAGGAGAAGCCGAAGTTCCGGATGCGCCCGGCCTTCTTCTCCTCCCAGAGCCAGTCCACGATGCCCAGCGCCTTGGCCTTGTCGTACCGTGCCCGGTGCAGGGAGTGGAGCAGGTAGAAATCAATGGTGTCCACACCCAGCCGCTCGAACTGACTGCGGTAGATCTGCTGGGCTTTTTCCAGCGAATCGCACAGCCACAGGGGCAGTTTGGTGGCCAGATAAAAGCTCTCGCGGGGCCATTTTGCGATGACCCGCCCCACGAACGGCTCGCTCTCGCCGCCGTGGTAGGGGTAGGCGGTGTCAAAGTAGTTGACGCCCGCGTCCCGCGCGGTGTTCAGCAGGGCTTCGGCCCGCACTTCGTCGATGCGGCCGTCCGGCAGGGTGGGCAGGCGCATGCAGCCGTAGCCCAGCAGGGAGGTGGTGATGCCGGATTTTTTCCAATGACGCTGTTCCATAGAACGCTCTCCTTTTCTTCAGTGCTTCCGCTTTTTCCGATCGTTCCAGGCAAAATAGCTGGTGTAGGATACGAAAACCACGAGCGAAAGCAGCGTGACAGGCTTGCCCAGCCGGATGCCGTCCGGCTGGTAGACAAAATCAAGGGTGCTTTCCCCGGCGGGGCAGAGCACCGCCATCAGGCCCTCGTCCACCCGCAGGATGTCGGTCTCTTTGCCGTTGACCGTGGCCGTGAAGCCGTCGTCGTAAGGCACCGAGAAGAAGACGAGGTTCGGGGCATCCAGCGTGATCTCGGCGTGAAAGCCGGAATTGGTCATCTGGAACACCGAACAGGCCGAGGCCCGGCGGTCGGCGCAATCCTGCACGTAGCGGTCGTAGGTCAGGTCGTTCAGCTCAGCGGCGGGCAGCGGTTGCAAATACTGGCTGTATGCGGCGGCATCCGCATCGGAGAGCACCAGCGCCCGCATCAGCAGGTTGGAGCGGGTGACCGTCACGGTGGACTCGTAATCGTCCTCGGTGAGGTAGTAGTCGTAGGTGAAGCCCATGGGGACGTAGTTGATGTTTTCATAGAGGGTGTAGCCATCCAGCGTGTCGTAATAGGCCCAGCCCTCATCGGCCTCTTCGAGGAAGTCGGCCTGCCGGTCGGGCTTGGTGATGAGGTACTTCACGCTCAGCAGGCCCCGCAGCGCATAGTTGGAAAGCTCCGGCTGGCTGCGGACGTCCCGCTTGACGCCCAGCGCCGGGTAAAAGCTGAGGATGCTGGGGGCGGCGGTGCTGCCGAAGTATTGCAGGCAGCTCTTGTCCAGCCAGAGGCCGAGGTTGTCGTGGGTCTTGTAGGTGTCGATGCGCCAGTCGCCCTCCGGCAGGTCTTCCTTCAGGGCCAGGGCGCTGGTGTACTCTTCCACCAGGTCGCTGTCGGTGTTCCACTGGCCGAACTTGCCAATGCCGATGTGGGTGATGCCGAACAGGCAGCTGAATGCCAGCACCGCCGCCAGCATCCGCTGGGGCAGGCGCTTGTCGGCCCGCCACCGCTGTGCGACCCAGCGGTAGACCAGCAGCCCGATGAGGGCAAAGCCGAACACGGCAGCGTACTGGCCGGGATTTTGCAGGACGCCCAGCGACCATTCTTTGGTGCTGGCATCCTGTACCGGCACCAGCGCAAAGGCCAGCGTGGCAATGACGAGTCCGCTGATGTTCCGGGCCGGGCGGTCCAGCTCGACGGCGGGGTCTTCCAGTGCGTTGATGGTCATGGCGGCCAGGATGAGTACCGGCATATAGAACCACCGGGCGTAGTAGCTGGAATTGAGGGCGTAGAAGGCGCTGTTCAGCACAGGCACCAGCGCAAAGACAGCGCAGGTGGCAACGATCCGCTTTTTGCTGTCGCCCTGCCGGGCGCGCCAGTAAGCCAGAGCACCGGCCAGACTGCACAGGGGCAGATAGGCGGTCATGCTCGTCCACTTGATGACGCCCTCAGACCAGATGGAGGTCATATAGGGCGAGTCGGGCGGCAAGATCCAGCTCAGCAGGATGGCAAGGTACTGCTGGGGCTTTGCGTAGGTCAGAAAGCCCCAGCCGGAGGACAGGTCGATGGTGCGGGGGTTCTGCAACAGCGAGAGGACGGCGGGCCAGAGGATGACGGCCCCCAGCCCCACACCGAGGAGACTTTCGAAGGCCAGATGGACGAACAGTCGGGGCGTGAGCTTGAAATCCCCCGCGCTGACTTTACAAATGAAGTAGAGGAGCAGGAAGAGCACCTGCCCCACAAAGAAGAAGTAGTTGTTCAGCAGGTTGACGCCGACCCAGAACGCGAACAGCCCGTGCCGCCCATGGTAGACGGCCTCGTCCAGGGCCCAGAGCATCCACGGGAAGAGGGCCAGCACATCAATGAAGTGGTTGAAGAAGATGTTGTAGAGCCCCCAGCCGGAAAAGGCATAGAGCACCGCGCCCAGCACGGCATAGTTTTGGTCTTTCACGTAGCGGCGCAGATACAGGTATGCGCCGCCGCCCGCCACGGCGAACTTGAGCACCAGCAGCGGGACCATGAGATAGGGGAGCCACCGCTGGGGGAAGAGCAGCGAGAACCAGAAGAACGGCGAGCCGTACAGGTAGAAGGAATAGGCGTTCAGCGCCCCACTGCCCAGATCGGTGGCCCAGGAGAAGGTGTTGTGGACACTGCCTGCGCCGTCCGGGTAGCCCAGCCCCTTGAGGAAGCCGTTCATGTAGCGGTAAAAACTGATCTGCTGGCTGTTGAAATCACCGGCGTAGTGGAAAAAGCCGCCGTCCAGAAGGTAGAACGGCAGGAAGATCAGCGCCGCCGTCAGCGCACACAGGCAGACCGTGAGCAGGAATTTGTTCTGTTTTTGCCCCAGAAGCCGGGGGCTGTGAGATGAAGTCATGGCAGAGAACCTCTTGTTTCAAAAAAATCCGGATCGTCCGGGAAAATCAGGGGAACGGGACCTCGCGTTCGTCGTCCGGGTCAAGCCCCGCTTTGCGCTGCTGGTCGAACACTGCCTCGATGAGGCGGTCGATGTCTTCCAGATGGGTCAGCTCGCAGCAGTACCGCCGCAGGGAGGCCGCACCCTTCAGCCCTTTCATGTAGTGCATGGTCTGGGCGCGGGCCTGGGGCATGGCGACGAATTCGCCCTTCTGCTCCACCATTTCCTCCACCTGACGGCGGAGGGCATTCATCCGGGCCTGCAGATTCGGCTCTTTGGGGGCCGGGGTGCCCTCCAGCGCGGCGTTCACCCGCTCGAACAGCCACGGGTCGCCCAGGGCTGCGCGGGCGATCATCACACCGTCGCAGCCGGTCTCTTTGACCAGAGCGACGGCGTCTTCAGCCGAATGGATGTCGCCGTTGCCCAGCACCGGCACATGCACGGCAGTTTTTACGCGGGCGATGATCTCCGGGTCGATGCCGGGGGTGTACATCTGCTCCCGCGTCCGGGCGTGTACTGCGATGAGGGCCGCACCGGCCTGTTCGCAGGCCTTGGCGCACTCGACTGCGGTGACGTGGTCGGCGTCCCAGCCTTTGCGCATCTTGACTGTGACGGGCCGGGAGGTGTGCGCCACTACCTGCTCGACGATCCTGCCGCAGAGGTCGGGGTTCAGCATCAGTTTGCTGCCGGCACCGCCGGAGACGATCTTCGGGGCCGGGCAGCCCATGTTGATGTCCAAAAAATCGAAATCGTATTCCTCGATGGCAGCGGCTGCTTCGCCCATGATCTGGGGCACTTCGCCGAAGATCTGGACGCCGTAGGGGGCACCGTTGGGTTCGGCCTTGAGCAGGCTGACCGTTTTGTGGTCGTGGTAGACCAGCGCTCGGCTGGACACCATTTCGCTGACTGTGAAACCGGCCCCGTGCTGCGCCATCAGGCGGCGGCAGGGCGCATCGGTGAAGCCTGCCATGGGGCCGAACACGGCCCGGTGGGGCAGGGTGATGTGTTGGATCTTCAAAGGTTCCATTGTGTTCCTCTTCTGCTTGACAAAACGATAAAAAATTACTATACTACAAATAGAGAAAGACGCTGGCTGCAAAATGGTCAGCTCCTCCTCGGCTCAGGTGTCAAAAAGAATGACCGCTTGCTTTGGTAGGGCAGAGGCGGTCATTTCTTTTTGCTGTTGGAAATCGTCCATGTAATCTGAAACGTCACAAAAACTGCACCGCCGATCACGGCGAGCAGCTGAAGCACTTCACTCAGCGTCATAGAACATCCCCCCTTCCGCGTTTGCGTCAGGGGAAGCAAAGAAGAACGCGTTCCCCCCAACGCTTCGCCGGGGAGAGGAGCGTGACCACCTGCATTTGCAGACAGCGCCTGTCAGCCAGATGGCTGCAAAAACAGTATATCATAAATGAAAGCACAGTACAAGCACTGTGCTTTTTGTGTTAGCTCTGTTGTTTTGCGCCGATCCCTGCCAGCAGCGCGGCCAGCGCAAGGCCGGCGGGGGCGCTGATCCAGGTGGACAGCCAGAAGCCCGAAAAGCCGATGCGGGGCACCAGCAGAACGCAGGCGGCCAGATTCAGCCCGATCTGCCCCAGGTTCGAGGCCAGATACAGCCCCATCTTCTGGGCACCGCGCAGCCGGGCCTCGCACAGGTGCTTCTGCGCGGTGAACACATACGAGATGCCCTCAAAGGCCAGCATGGTGGAGCCGTAGGCGGCGGCAGCAGCGTCGGTGGTGAAGAGCCGAAGCAGCGGGCCGTTCAGCCCGATGCAGAGCGCTGCCACCAGCAGCGAGTAAAAGAACAGGATGCGCCGTCCCTCCCGCAGGCCGGTGTGCACCCGGTCCGGCTGCTGGGCAGTGGTGTTCTGGGCAATGAAAAAGACGATGGACTGCACGAAGCCGTACACCGGCATCATCAGCAGGCTGGAGAGCTTGCCCGCGCAGGAAAAGCCCGCGATGGCCGCGACGCCCAGCCCGCCCAGAAGCCCTTGCTTGACCGTCGTGATGATGGTGCCGCTGGCCTGCTGCAGGGAGTTGGGGGCGGAAAGGCGGAAGATGTCCTTCGCGTAGCTTGCCTTGAGCATCTCCCGGCGGAAGGGCAGGCTCAGTTCGGTCTTGCGCAGGTGGGCCAGCATGTACCCCGCTCCGGCGATCTGTGCGGCGGCGGTGGCACCGGCCGCACCGGCGACCCCGAAGGGGCCGATGAGCGCCAGATCCAGCACAATGTTCATCACGCTGGTGGCGACCACGGCCCGGAGCGGTGTTTTCGAGTCTCCGCAGCCCATGATGCACTCCTTGGTCAGGTCATAGAGCATCAGAAAGGGCAGGCCGACCAGATACACCCGCCCATAAAGCACCGCCTCGGCCAGGATCTCCTCCGGCGTCCGGATGAGCCGGAGCAGGACGGGCAGGGTGAAAAAGCCCAGTGCGGTCAGGCCCAGCGCCAGCACAAGATCGACAAACAGCAGGTTGTAGAGCAGCTCGGCCATCTCCTGCCGGGTGGCCGTGGGCCGACCCGCTGCCACCAGCAGGCCGCCGCCCAGCTCCATGCCGCCGGAGATGAACAGAAAGAGCATCAGGATGGTGGAAGCATTGGAGACCGCTGCCAGCGCGTCGGCATCCAGCCGCAGGCCGATGATCATGGTATCGGCCACCGAATAGAACTGGGTGGCCACCATACTCAGGATGATGGGCAGGGCGTATCGCAGCAGCGCCGGACGCACCGGCCCATGCAGCAGGGTATTTTCGGTCGGATTCGTGAAGAACACCTTCTTTCGGAAAACTATAATGCACACAGTGTACGAGCTTTCCGGGTAGAAGTCAAGAAAACGAAAACCGGATTCATCTGAACCATTGCAAAGATGAAAAATTCCCTCTTGACTTTACACGAATAAAGTGTATAATGCAATCAAACCGATGAGGCGGAAGAGAACCTGCACAGCGCATCTGCTAGAGAGCCCGGAGGATGGAAACGGGCGAGAGCGGGGCAGGACTTCGTGGGCCGCCGAGGGCCGGGCAAACGAGAGCCAGTGCTTTCCAGTAGCTTGGGACGGAAGCCTCCGTTACAGGGCAGGGGAGTGTTGGCTCTCCGTGAGGGGCTCTGCAGCCAGCAGCTGGCTTGGGCAGAGCAAACAAGGTGGCACCGCAGAATCGTATTTTCGATCCTGTCCTTGTGGATGAACACACAGGGACGGGATCTTTTGTTACCATGAAAAGGCCCGTTCCGCAAGTGGAGCGGGTTTTTTTACTGCCGCCCGCTCCAGGGAAGGAGCAACCGCTATGAAAACCATGAACATGATCTCCCGCCGCAATTTCCTCAAGGCCGCTCTGGGTGCTGCCGCTGTCTCTGCATTCAGCCTGACCGGCTGCGGCGGCTCGGCCTCGTCCGCTGCCTCCGGTACCGCCTCCAGCGCTGCCGCCTCGTCGGCAGCTGCTTCGACAGAAGCGGGCCAGACCTTCAAGGTGGGCATCGTCAATTATGTGGACCATGCCTCTCTGAACCAGATCGTCGCCTCCGTTGAGAGCCGTCTGGATGAGGTGGGCAAGGAAACGGGCGTGACCTTTGATTATGCCGACTACTACGCCAACGCGCAGGCCGACCAGACCAACCTGAACCAGATCGGTGCCGGCCTTGTGGCCGATGACGTGGACGTCATCGTGGCCGTGGCTACCCCCACCGCCGCCACCATGCTGGCTTCGGTCGAGGATACCGACATCCCTGTTGTCTACTCTGCGGTCACCGACCCGGTCTCTGCCGGTTTTGACAGCGAGGAGAACATCACCGGCACTTCCGATGCCCTGAACACCGACGCCATCATGAACCTCATCCTGGCCGTCAACCCGGATATTGACACCATCGGCCTGCTGTACGACCTGAGCCAGGATGCTTCCACCCAGGCCATCGCAGATGCCAAGGCCTTCTGCGACAGCAAGGGCATCCAGTACATTGAAAAGAACGGCACCACCACCGCCGAAGTTCAGATGGCGGCCGAAGCCCTCATCGCGGCCGGGGTCAAGGCCGTGTTCACCCCGACCGATAACACGGTCATGACTGCGGAGCTGTCCATCTACGAGACCTTTACCGATGCAGGCGTGATGCACTTCACTGGTGCCGACAGCTTTGCACTGAACGGTGCTTTCGTGGGCTACGGCGTCGATTACGTCCAGCTGGGCGAGGCCACCGCCGACATGGTGGTCGAGCTGCTCTGCGAGGGCAAGACCACCGCCGACCTGCCTTACCAGACCTTCGATAACGGCATTGTGACCATCAATACAGAGACGGCCGCAGCATTGGGCATGGATGATAAGACTTTGGACATGATCAAGGAAGCCTTCAAGCCCTACTGCACCGAGATCGTGGCAGTGACCACGCAGGAGAACTTCTAAATCCATCTCATTTCATAAAAACAAGAGAGATTCCGTCACAGTGCAGCTGTGACGGAATCGTCTGTTATTAAAAATAAGGAGTACACACCATGCTGGCGAGTATCTTTTCGCTCAACGTGATCCAGACCGCGCTGGAATTGGGCTGCATCTACGCCCTCGTTGCGCTGGCTCTGTTCTTGAGCTATTCCATCCTGAACATTGCAGACCTGTCCACCGACGGCTGCTTCACGCTGGGCTGCGCGGTGGCCTGCCAGGTCGTACTGACCGGCCACCCCTTTCTGGCCCTGCTGGCGGCGATGGCGGCTGGCGTGTGCTCCGGTTTCATCACAGCCTTTTTGCAGACCCGCCTCGGCGTCGAGAGCATCATGGCGGGCATCATCGTGAACACCGGCCTTTATACCATCAATCTGGCGGTCATGGGCTTTTCGTCCACGCTGTCGCTGGTCAAGACGGACACGGTCTTCTCGCTGGCCAAAACAGCGCTGGCCTTTACGGGCGGCTGGTATAAGCTGGTGCTGGCGGTGGTGGTCATCGCGCTGGCCGGTGCCGGGATGGTGGGCTTTCTGGGCACCCGGCTGGGCCTGTCCATCCGGGCGACCGGCGACAACGCCGCTATGGTGCGGGCGTCCAGCATCAATCCGGCCTTTACCATCACGGTGGGCCTGTGCATCTCCGGTGCGTTGACGGCGCTGTCCGGCGGTCTGCTGGCCCAGTACCAGAAGAGCTGCGATATCAACGTGGGCACCGGCATGGTGACCATCGCGCTGGCCTCCCTCATCATCGGCGAGACGCTGGTGGGCAAGCGCACCATGGTGCGCCGGGTGCTGGGCGTCGTGTTCGGCAGCTGTCTGTACCGCTTCATTGTGGCGGTGGCCCTGCGCTTCAATGTCCCGGCGGCCGCTATGAAGCTGGTGTCGGCCCTCATCGTGGCCATTGCCATCTCAATGCCGGCCATCCAGAACCGCCTGGCCTTTGAAAAGCGGAAGCACGCAGCCCAGAAGAAGGAGGCGGTCTGAAATGGAAATGCTGGAACTGAACGACCTGCACAAGACCTTCAACCCCGGCACGGTCAATGAAAAGGTGGCCCTGAACGGTGTCAGCCTCCGGATGGAAGCGGGCGACTTCGCCACCATCGTCGGCTCGAACGGTGCAGGCAAATCCACCCTGTTCAACGCCATTACGGGCGGCTTCATCGCCGACGAGGGCAGCATCACGCTGGGCGGGCAGGATATCACCTTCACCCCGGAATTTGAGCGCAGCCGGGTCATCGGCCACCTCTTCCAGGACCCGCTCAAGGGCACCGCCCCGAACATGACCATCGAAGAGAATCTGGCGCTGGCCTACCTCCGCGCAGGCACGGCCCCCCACGCCATCTTCTCCCGCATCTCCCGGAAGGATAAGGCGTTGTTCCGCGAAAAGCTGGCCCTGCTGGATATGGGGCTGGAAGACCGGATGAAGCAGCCGGTGGGCCTGCTCTCCGGCGGACAGCGCCAGGCGCTGACGCTGCTGATGGCGACCCTCGTCACCCCGAAGCTGCTCCTGCTCGACGAGCACACCGCCGCGCTGGACCCCGCCACCGCCGAAAAGGTGCTGGAACTGACCCAGAGCATCGTGGCGGAAAAGAAGATCACCTGCCTGATGGTCACCCACAACATGCACCAGGCACTGGAACTGGGCAACCGCACCCTGATGATGGATGCGGGCCGCGTCGTCTTCGACGTCAAGGGCGAGGAGCGCAGCCGGATGACCGTGGACGACCTGCTCGAAAAGTTCCGTGAGAACGCGGGCAAGGCCCTCGACAACGACCGCATCCTGCTCAGCAAGGTGGAAGCGAACAACTGAAAAGAAACTCAAAATGCCTTGTCTGGACCCGAAACCGTGTCAGACAGGGTGTTTTTGATACAACAAGGAGAAAATGAGATGAAAATAACGATTCGTACCCCGCAAATGCAGGATTATGACCGATTTTCTGCTATTATGGATCAGGTGCAGCAGATGCATGTCGAGTGGCGGCCGGATGTCTACAAACCGGCTAGTCCGTTGATTACAAAAGGGTTGTTTGCTGAGCTCCTGAAAGGGGACAGCTGGTATATTGCCGAGACGGACGGCATCGTTGTTGGTGTTCTGGAAGTCTTCAAGCGCCATGTGGAAGGCCCGGCGCAGGTAACAAAGGATGTTTTGTTTGTCAGTACCATGGCGGTGGAGGAAGCGTACAGGGGCAAAGGCATCGGCCACCAGTTCTTTGAAAAAGTGAAGCAGCTCAAGGCGGAAAAGGGATGTGACACCATCGAGCTGCAGGTGAACGCCAGAAATAAAAAGGCGTATGAGATGTACCGGAACTACGGCTTTACGGAAAAGTCCATCAATATGGAACTGAAATAAGCAACAAAAAGAGCAGAGCGTTCCAGCCAGCTGGCTGGAACGCTCTGCT
>OLNL01002601.1_pt1 | contig 13515 bp, 9 predicted proteins | sample 1672181 | NCBI WGS metagenome assembly OLNL01 (sample SAMEA3136656, study PRJEB25190) | human gut metagenome | biome: human gut; feature: human-associated habitat; material: faeces | place: Austria | collected 2013
GGCGGGTGTGCGGCTCGGCCGGGTGGCGCCCACCCTCCGGCGCTGCGCGTCACCTCCCGCCAGCGGGAGGGGACTTGGCTAGTCGTCTGTGTTTTCGCCGGCGCGCAGGGTGCGCGCCAGGCAGATGACCGTTGTCACATGTATTCCCGCGGCGTTGAGCGCCTGCGCGCATTGCCGGGCCGTGGTGCCCGTGGTGACGATGTCGTCCACCAGGATCACGTTGCGTGGGTAGGGTGGGCGCGCAGCGATGACGATATGCCCCTGCAGACGCCGCGAACGCTGGGCGGCGCCGTGCATCTGCACGGATTTGCCGCTCGTCTTCGTCGTCCGCAGCAGCGCGGCCGTATCGACGTCCATGCCACGCCGCCGCAGCGACCGCGCCAATGAGTTCGTCACGTTACGCATATGCCACCGCCCGCGCTCCCTCATCGAACGCGGGGAGGATGGGGCCGGTACCAATGTCGTCACCGGCATCGGATCCGAAGCCAGCAGGCCCGACGAAAGCAGCGCGTCGGCCATCATATCGGCGAACGGGCCATCGCATTCCTCGTCGCCATGATCCTTCCATCGCAGTATCGCACGGCGCAGCGGCCCGCGATATGCGCCGCAGGCAATCGCCCGGCCCGAAACCGTGCCAGGCATAGCGAACGACATGAAGCCGCCACCCGAAGCGCGACAGTCATCGCACAGCACAGCGTCCGGCATGTCGCATCCCGCACAACCACGCGGAAGCAGCACGTCCCGCAGCGATCCGACCACTTCTGTGAGCATTCGCGCGCAACCGTGCCATCCCATGGTTCATCCGTCCTGCCGAACCGGCTCGCCACCCAGCAAAGGCAGCAGGATGTCGCACAGACGCACGGTATCCTGCGGTCCGGTGACCTGAAGCGCGATAGCCCCCGCCTGCGCGGCAGGATAGTCGTTGCCGCCGGGCGTCATCCGGTCGCCCACGAAGATGATGTCACCGATGCCGATGCCGAGCCGTCCCGCCAATTCGCGCAGGGCGAACGCCTTGTCGGTGTTTCCGGCGCTCACATCGACACTCGTGTAGCCGCCCGCGCGTACGCGCAGATGACCGAGGTCGCCCGCCACCGCGGCGACGAGCCGCCGCTTTTTGGTGTCGTCGGGATCCCAGCGGCGCTTCTCCTCGATCGGCGCGAGCTGACCCAGAGCCGAGAACGTGATCTGGCTGCCACGATCCTCGATGGACTCCCCCCACGGGTGCTCCGGCCACATGCCCAGCTCTCGGGCGCGTCGAGTCAGCGACAATATGGCCGCGTCCCTGTCCCGGGCCGACAGCGTCCTCTCGTATTCCAGACGCCATGCGCCCTCGCGCCAGCGGTAATAGCTCGATCCCCCCGCCGGCATCACATGCAGGTTGGAAAGGTCAGCTCGGGGACCCAGCACGTCGAGCACCTGACTGATGACCAGTTCACGCCCGCCGCCGGTCACAATCGCCACCGGCATCAGTTCGGTCAGCGCCTCGATGCGAACGGTCATATCCGGTTTCATCGGTTGTTTGGAGACGGCCAGCGTGTTGTCCAGGTCGAAGGCGATCAGACGCGCATGTGCGCCGTCGTGTCGCCAACCGGTATCATTCCAAGCGTGCACGGTCGCTGTTGGCATCTGTACACCTCCCCAGGAAACCTTGTCGATGATAAGTATCCTAACGCATTGCCGCCGGCTTGTCCTACAGTGGAGTCCATGCAACAGGCACCATGGGAACGACCAACGTATCGCAATCGTCACGGGCGGGGCATGCGCACGCCGATGTTCGGCACGCGGCTCCCGCGCTACCGCACCCGCAGCGGTGCGTTCGACGACATGGTCGCGGCCCAGATCCGGCGTCTGAACGGCGCCTGGCCGCAACTGGTCAAGCCGGTGCAGTTCGCCGTGGAGGATGTGCCGCCCTCGCAGCCGGCTCCTTGGGAGCCGGAGCCGTCGTTCGCGTCCCAGTGTTTCCCTGCGAGCCACGGCATCCCCGCCCGCATCGTGCTGTACCGCATGCCGATACAGAGCAAATCACGCAGCCGCATGGATCTGGAACTGGCCATCCGCGATGAGGTGGTGCTTCGGCTCGCCGAGCTCTATGGCCGCCGGCCGGATGAGATCGACCCGGATTGGAGCCTGTAAGGCTCTGTCGGGGCGAAACCTCATAGAGCACCCCTCATAGGGAGTACCACGGAACGGTCCGCCGCCCGACCGTCAGTGAACGATGGTCATATCCGACCGCGCCCAGATCCTCTCCTGCAGCGGCATCAACGGCGTGGCACCGATGTAGGCGATGCCGGCGAGCTTGGCGTCACTCACCGCGGAGCTGGACAACCGGACACCCCATGCCAGTCCCTTGCCGTCGGCGGCCACCGCGAAGACGTTCTTTCCCAAATCCGACGCGTCGAAGCTCGCCGCGGCACCGGCGTCCACCGTGATGGTCTTCTCCCCCACCGCGGCACCCTTGTCGTCGTAACCGGTCATGTGCATCTGTTTGCTGGATAAAGACGCGTTCACCACGCTCACACGGCCGTCAAGACCGGAGGGAATGACGGCGGCCGACCGGTCGTCTGTCTGCGCGGCGCCGATCAGCGCGAAATCGGACTGGTTCCCGTTCCCGTCACGGCTGACGGTCACATCTGCCGTCACCTTCGTATCCGCCGTGATCTTCAGCGCCGACGCGTCTTTGGGAACATCGCCCAGATCGATGGTGGTGACGCGGTCGCCCGAATACTGATGGACGGACTGCCCGGCCGCGCCGACCCATGCGGCGGTGAGCGACCCCGAACCGGCCGCGTATACGGTGAGTGTCGCCTTGTCTCCCTCCGCGACGGCCGGGAAGACGAGCTCCTTGGACGCCTCCCCGGCCGCGGCGGCGTAATCCGATCCCTTCGGGTTCAGCCCTTCGGTCCTGATCACGCGCACCGATGCCGATACCGGCGTTTGCCGGCTCGAAACCGTGACATACAGCCCCTTCTGCCCGCTTGCGGCCGCGGAAAGACTCAGCACGGATTCGGCGTTCGCCGCGACGGTCAGCGTGCTTCCCGTGGACAACGCCAGCGCACCGGACTGTTCCGTACCCCACACCCGAACATCCACCACAGTGGCCTTCGAAGACGAATTGGCCACGACCAGCTGCTGGGTGGTGCCGGTCTGCGTGTCAGGCAGCACGAACGACTGCTCCAGCGCACCGACATCGCAGAATGTCGCGGACAGGCCGCGCAGGTCGCCCTTCGTCGCCCAGGACGCCACGGACGCGGAAGCGCCGACGCCCGCGGCCGATTCCAACAGCTGCGTGTCGAACAGCAGCGACGTACGGTCGACGTCGGCCGAGGCTGCGATGACTTTCGCGGTATCCGTAGGGTCGAGGTCCTTGAGCTGCGTGGTATCGCCGGAGCCGCCAAACGCGCCGAACTGAGACCGGTACACCGCTCCGAACGCGGCGAATCCGGCCGAAGACGAGATGTCGCCTTCACTCGGCTGATATTCGCTGTCACCGTACGCCGACGCATCCGGCAATGTCATGCGGGACGGACAGTATGCGGTGATCCGCCTCTGGCTCACCGCGTGCGAGACGGACGCCGAATCCGACGAGACGGAGTCGACCCAACGGCCCGATGCCGTCAGTACCAGCAGGGCGACGAACAGGCCGACGATGATCACCGTGGAAATGACGCCGACCACAGCCTTCCAGACCTTGCCTCCACGTTTGACTTGGCTGCTCATTGGTCCTCCTCGATGAAACGACGGTGGCTGCGCGGGAACGCGACAACACAATACAGCCCCATCACCACGCCCATGCACACGAGCCATGCATACCGGTAGGCAAGATGCCGCTGTTTCAGCATACCGTCCTGCGGCACGCGCTGCGTCGCGCTGTCGACGAGCGTGAGCCGGTAATAGACACCCGACGTGTTACTCACCACGGATTGGATACCCTCACTCGCCGTGATGTTCGAAATCAACTGTTCCGTGGCCTGGGAGCCGCCATCGTCAGCCGATGGACGGACCACATACAGGCCGCCGTAACCCAACGCGCTGATATCGGCGATCGCGTCGGCATCGGCGCTGACCAGCAGTCGGGCGCTCGCGGACGACAGTACGGCGTCGCGGGAGTCATGACCGCCATCCGCGACTCGGGCACGCAATGCCGGAGAGCTGTCCATCAGATCGCCGCGTGACGTGCGCATCGTCGTATACCGTACGCCGGTGGATGATTCGGCGGTGATGGCGAGCACGCGGTGCGCGTCGTCCTTGCCGAGATAATCGGTGGCGACCATGGGCAGCCCGTCATCGGAACGGGACGCGTGCAGACCGTTCGACCCCGGTTCCATGGCTGACGCCGCAGTGCATGACACGGCACCGGCCACCAGCACGGCCACCAGCACGCCGCGCCCGATACGGGCGAACACCGCATGCACCTTGGCGTTTTTGGCCTTGCGGCCTTCAAGACGTGTCAGCACGGGTTGCGAGCCATTCCCCTGCCGCAACAGGGAGAACCGGTGGACCGCCATTCCGGAGGCCAATCCGACACAGGCGAGCAGACCAAGCAGCGCGAACACCACGCCGGGCAGCACGGAACCCGCGACAGGACCATCATCATCGACGGCCACGACGATCCTCGACGATGCGACGGCAAGCGCCCCACCACTGAGCGTGACGACCCACATCATGCGCGAGGCGCGCAATGCGAAGGGCAGGAACAGCGACGCCACCGCAAGCACCGTCACCACGGCCAGCAGCACCAGGACGCCGATACCGAAAACGCCGGCCGCCGACAGGCCTGCCAGACCGTTGCCGGCCGTATCATCGACACCGAACGCACGCATGGCCAGCGTGGCGAACCCGGAAGCATCCGGAGCGCCGTTCCTGGCGGATAACGGCACCATCACATCACCGAACAGCTGACGCCACGACCCTTCCGAAGCATGGTGCACCGCGTTGATGATGGTCGGCGCGATCACGAACCCCGACGGCAGCGGAATCAGCAGCAGCATCGCGCGATGCCGCGGCACCACGGCGAGGAACACGACGAACACCACGATCAGGGACAGCATCAGCTGGGGCTCGGCGGCGACCGGGGGTACGAAGCACAACGCCGCAAGAGCCGCAGCCTGAACGGAAGGATGGGCCGTCACCTGGTCCTCGGTGCGATACAGACCCACCGCGCGGAACACGAAGGCGAACGCGGCCGGCAGGAACACCATCACGGTGAGCATCGGCACATCGCCTGCGGAGAACAGCCCCAAGCCGAGCGCGAACGACGCCCACAGCAGGCCACATGCGACACGGACCGCGTCGGAACGGGTGAACACGCCGGCGAACGCCCAGAAGGACAACGCCATGAGGGGCGCCGCGGCAAACGTCACCAACGCGATCGCGGCAGACACATTGCCGGCCGTTATCACCGAGGCCAGTCCCCATACCAGCAGCCACGGCGCGGGCGGGGCGGCGATGCCGTCACCGAACACCCACGACGTGGTGGCGGCTCGCCACAGCTGACCGAAGTCCCCGCCGGTCGGCAGCAGCGAATCGGAGTACAGGGACGCTCCCGACAGAACGGCACGCAATGTGGTGCCGTGCATCACCGCCACGACGCCGAAGCATACCAAGGCCATCGCCACCGCGAGCAGCCAGCGCTGAATCGCACGCCGGCGCAAGTGGGCCTTGGCCAGCGGCGACAGCAGGGCGACATGGCGCTGGTCCGACAGCGCCTGTACGCGGTCATGCCATTGCGCCACCTGCTGCCGGTTGGCGACGAGGACGCCGAGACGCCCGATCGGCACCGACTCCTGGCGGCTGACGCGGCGACGGGCCGCGATGGCGCGAGGCAGGCCACCCCACAGCGTCCAAGGGGCGACCAGTTCGCACAGCGCCTCGTACGGACGCTTGGCGAACAGTTTCGCGATCGCCTTGCCAATCGCGGCGAACACGCCGAACACCCAGACGAACGGCCACATCATCAGGCGCGTGTCCGTATAGGAGTAGCGCATCCTCCCCCTGATGCGAGCCATCGAACTGTCAATGGGACGATCCTCGTCCACGGGCTCGCCGCCCTTGGTACGCACCCCTTCGAATCGCGCCCGCCGATGAGCGATACGCGCCTGGGGCACCACCACGACGCGCCGGCCGCTCAGGCATACGCGCCGGCAGAAATCCTCCGATTCGGCGAATGTGGTGAACCAGTCGTCGGCACCGCCAAGCTCGTGCATGGTCTCGATCGAGACGAGCGCGCCCGCGAGGCTCACCGAGAACACGTCACGGCGGCCGTCATACTGCTCCTGATCCGGTTCGCCGTCGACCACCAGCGACTCCACGCGATGCCGGTACGCATACGCGCCGACGTCATGCAGGTGTTCGGCCTGCCAGTCCAGCTGCTTGGCTCCCAGCACCGATGCGGTCGGATCGTTACGCCACGTCTCCAGCAATGATTCGAGGCATGTGTCGTCCGCGGGCCGTGAATCGTCATGCAACAGCCAGACCGCGCGGGTGGACGAGTCGAGTTGCGCGTCATGCAGCGCCTTGGCAACGCCGTGATAGAACGAACGGGCGCCCTTGACGCCGACCAGCTCGACCGTGACGGTCTTGGGCTGCGGAACGGAGCTGACCAGTCCCGACGGCGCAGGAATGACCTGGAACTGCGATTGCACCGGAGGATTGTCGCCGCCGGCGCAATCGGCGATGACGATCACGCCCGGCAGCACCGTCTGTCTGAGCAGCGCCCCCATGGTGTCGGGGAGAAACCGCATGTCCTCTTCAACGGTCACCACCGCCACGACGGTCGGATCGACATTCTGCCGATGCGAATATGGCCTGTTCGCCATGACATCGGCCAGAATCCGCTGAATATCGCTATTGCCTGTGGAACTCATAATCTCCAGTCTATGCGACGCACGGCCGCCGCGTCACGCACGTTCCTTGTGTTCCTTCTTATAGCGGCGGCGTTCGCGTTCGCTCAGACCGCCCCAGATGCCGAAACGCTCATCGTGTTCGATGGCCCATTGCAGGCATTGCTCGCGCACCTCGCAGCGGGCGCACACCTGTTTCGCATCACGCGTCGACCCGCCTTTTTCGGGGAAAAAAGCTTCCGGATCGGTCTGGGAGCACAGGGCCTTATGCTGCCAGGAAACATCGTCGTCCGACTTGAACAGGCCCCACAGCTCACTCATCGGATCCTCGGCGGAATCGTCGACCACTCCCCACATGTGTCGCTCCTCCTTGCCGATGCTGCTATGGACGTCCATCAGGGTAATTACACACATGCGACTTACCTTTGTCAAGTCTGCCCCGTGTCAATGCAGCGCAGAAGGGCGAAAGTGTGGTAAGAGACATCAGCCTTCACCCCCATGCCTTCCTCATTCCCTGTCACATCCGACCACCAGCCCTTCACGTATGTGCCGTTACTGCAGAGGAATGGGCAACGGACACGACAATGACTCATGACAACGTGTAAAAGGGATTGAGAACACGAGGCACTGGAGGAACCATGAGCGAAGGAAACAGTGGAGTCAGCCCACAGGACAATCCTCCCAGCTTCATTCCCTCCGGCACGCGCAAGCGTCGCCCCAGCGGGCAGGTGCCGCGTCCGTCGGCCGCCGGCGAGGCCGTGCCCGGAGCCGGTCCGCAGGCAGGCGTGCCGTCGCGTCGGCAGACCTCGGCAGGCGCTCAGGGAGCGCAAAGCATGCCGGCCGCACAGGACGTGATTCCCAGTTTCACGCCGAATTCATCGCGTCGCGTATCCGGGTCGACCAGGCGGTCCGCATCCGAGCAGGACGCCCGCCTGCAACCGGTCTCTCCCATGCAGGACGCCGCTTCTGCGGCCCGACGCCAGCCCCGCCGTGCAGCGGGCTCCACGCATACTATTTCGAACCAGCCTCGTCCGGGCGAGGGCGCGGGTGCGCAGTCGATGTTCGCCTCCGCACAACGTCAGGGCCCGCAGAGCCCTGACGGTTACGGCATGCCGGCCGCACAGGGAGGCGGCCGTGGCATGTCCGGGAGGCCGGCAGCCACCGCCATGCGCAGAAAGCGCCCCGTGGGACGTATCGTCGCAAGTGTTTTGGCGGCGCTCCTGGTCGTCATCATGCTGGTGACGTTCGGACTGTGGAACTGGGTCGACGGTCATCTCGACAAGCAGCCCTGGCTGTCCGACAAGGCCAACACGTCAGGCACCAGCTGGCTCATCCTCGGATCCGACCAACGCACCGGCGAAGAGGCGAAGACGATCACCGGGTTCCGCACCGACACGATCCTCGTGCTGACCAAGCCCAATTCTGGCACCCGCTCGCTCATCTCCATCCCGCGCGATTCGCTGGTGCAGGTGAACGGCACCTATATGAAGATCAACGCCGTCGCCCAGCTGTCCGGCGAGAAGGCGCTCGTCCAGCAGGTCGAGACCATCACCGGCCAGAAGATCGACCACGTCGCGCAGATCAAGTTCAACGGTTTGAAGGATGTGGTCGACGCGTTGGGCGGGGTCGACCTGTGCTATGACCAGACCGTGAACGACGCCCTGTCCAATCTCAACTGGACCGCGGGATGCCACACGGCCGATGGGGCGACCGCCCTGGCGTTCTCGCGCATGCGCTACTCCGACCCGAAGGGCGATTTCGGCCGCGCCGAACGCCAGCGGCAGGTCATCGGAGCCATCGCGAAGAAGGCCATGTCCGGCAAGACGCTGACCAACATCCCGAAACTCAACAAGACGCTGAAAGCCGCTTTGGCGTCCATCACCGTCGATTCCAAGACGAACCCGTACACGCTCGCACAGATGGTGTTCGCGTTCCGCGACGCCACCTCCGACAACGGCATCAGCGGCAGTGTCTATTGGACGAATCCCGGCTACAACGTGTCCGGGGTCGGCTCGTCGGTGCTGCTGGATGACGCGAAGAACCTCGAACTGTTCAGAGAGCTCGCTTCGGGCAGCCACAAGCCGGGCGCCGTGGGCACGCTGGCCAACCAGTGATCGCAGAATGATGCGGCAGGCCGCATGCCTCGTCGTGGCCGGTTGGCGTGTTCCACCCGCCGGCCACGACACGCCGAAATGTGGATAACTCGGTAGCCTTCGACCACATTGTTCCCCCAAGCTTGCGCATGCCGGCGACGCCGTTCCACACTGAGGGCATGGACGAAGGCAGGAACCCGGATTCGAGGCGCGGGCGGCGCGGCCGAGGCAGGCGGCGTCCCAGGCGCGAGCGACGCGCGCGCGGATCGTCCGCTCTGCCGATGATCACGCTGGTCGCGCCCATCGCCGCACAGGCGTTGATGGTCATCATGCTGCTGCTGGAGCGACGTTGGCTGTTCGCCGCCATGGTCGCGCCGGGCATGGTGGGATGCATGGCTTCGGCGGCGTCATCCCTTGCTGACCGTCGTGGATCGTCACGCCGCGACGAATCCGGGACGACGAGCCACGACGCTGCGGGCGGCCGCCCAAGTCGGCCCACCGATATGGCAGGAGCCCGGGGCCGCCATCATGGATCGGCGGACGGGGCCGATCGAGACAAGGATGAAGGCGAGTCGGAGGATGCGTCACAGATTCACTCGCCCTCACTGGAGGAGCTGACGGGGCTTCAGGCCGAGCCGCTGCCATGGCGCATCATCGCGAGAACATGGCTCGCCTCCCCGTCGCTGTGCGTCACCGTGGGCATGGGGTCGGGACAGCGGCCGTTCACGATCGATCTGCCCCGCCAAGGGCCGCACGCCTTGGTCGCCGGCACCACGGGCTCCGGCAAATCCGTGCTGTTGCAAAGCTGGTGCCTGGCCATGGCGGTGCGCAATCCGCCCGACCGGCTGCATTTCGTGTTCCTGGATTTCAAGGGAGGTTCGGCGTTCAGCGTCATCGAGCGGCTGCCGCATACCGTGGGCAGCGTGTGCGACCTCGATCTGAATCACGCCGTTCGCGCGTTGAGGGCGCTGGAGCTGGAGCTGCGACGCAGGGAGCATCTGGTCGCCGCGGAGCGTGTCGGCTCAATCGGGCAGTTGCAATCCCCGCCGCCCTCTCTGATCGTCGTCATCGACGAGTTCCATGCGCTGAACAACCAGCTGCCCGACTATGTGGACCGGCTGGTGCGCATCGCCTCGCTGGAGCGCTCCCTGGGCATGCATGTCATCGCCTGTACGCAGAACCCGCTGGGACAGGTCAGCGCCGACATGAAAGCGAACATGGCGCTGAACATATGTCTGCGTGTCCGGGACGGCCTGCAATCCATCGAATTGCTGGGAGACGGGCGGGCGGCATCCATCAGCCCGTCCGCTCCCGGGTGCGCATGGCGCAACGACGGTGAATCCGTGGAGCCGTTCCGATGCGCCTTTGTATCGGACATCGGCGCTATGGTCGAGGCCGCGCGCACAGCTGCGGCATTCCATGGTCTGGTCCATGCCTCGGCGCTGTTCACGGCCCCGCTGCCCCGCATCGTGGAGGCCGACATGCTGCCCGCACGGTCATCGGACGTTCCCTCAGTGCCCTTCGCCCTTGCCGATGACGGCATCGGCATCGATGTGGCGGAACTCGCCGTGAACGCCGGCAATGTCGGAATCATCGGAAGCGCAGGACGCGGCAAGTCCACGATTCTCGCCTTGCTAGCGCACCGTTCACGCGACATTCTCGGCCTGTGCGTGCGCTGGACACGCCGCGAGGGACGGGCGTTCGTCACGTCGACGATACGCCATCACAGGCGGGTGCGGTTCTCCTCCGAATCGCCACCTCCCGTATCCCCGCATCTGCTGTGGCTGGTGGACGATGCCGACACACTGTTCGATCCGTTCGGCACGGACCCGCTATGCGCACGGCTCAAGGACGCGCTGGGCGACCACGATGTCACCGTCGTGTTCGCCGTGGAGACCTCCAAGCACATCCGAATCCCCGAGCATTGCGGCACGAGAATAGTCTTCCCCACGGGGGAACGTACCGTGGACCTGATGGATGGCATACCCGCCGGCCTGCTGTCGCAATGCGGGCCGGATGACATCATGACGGCGGGCCGCGCCGTGCTGCTGCGCGAGGGGAACGCCCTGTGGATACAGTGCGCCATGGCCAAAATCTGAAGTTCTTCACACTTGAGAGCGAAAACCTCTTGAAAAAACAATCGTTTCGTGGTTACCTAATGTATGACTTGAAAGCTCGTCGTCGGCAATAGGCGATGGGAGGAGGGTGATACACATGAGCAGCGCTTTTGATTGGCGTGCCAAGGCAGCATGTCGAGACAAGGACCCGGAACTGTTTTTCCCGGTGGGAAACACGGGAGCCGCATACCAGCAGATCGAGGAAGCCAAGTCGGTCTGCCGCACCTGCAAGGTGATTGACGCCTGCCTGAAGTGCGCGTTGGACACCAATCAGGATTATGGTGTCTGGGGCGGTCTGAGCGAAGACGAACGCCGCGCCCTGAAGCGTCGCGCGATGCGCGCGCGTCGCTCCCAGGCCATGCAGCTGCAGGTCTGAGTCGCTCCTCGTCACAACCGACTCCTCGCCGCAGCCGATTCATAGCTCCATATGCTACGAAAAGGGTGGTCTCCCCTACAGGGAGGCCACCCTTCAATCATGTTTCGGCAGGTTTTCGGGCCGTCAAGCGGCCGTCACTCGTTCTGCGCCGCACGCAGCGTCATGTCGAGGATGACCCGGGTGCCGCCTTCGTGACGCGGCTCCCAGCGCACGCTGCCGCCGAAATCGTTGGTGACGAACGTGTTGATGATCTGTGTGCCCAATCCGGAGCCCGAGGAGCGTGCCAGACCGTCGTGTTCCTCGTTGGCGAGCCCCGACCCGTCATCCTCCACCACGACATTGAGGCTGTTGCCGCTGCGCCCGGCGGAGATGGTGATATGCCCCTCCTTGCGTCCCTCGAAACCATGCTCCACACAGTTGGTGATGAGCTCGGTGAGCACCAGTGACAGTGGGGTCGCATCCTGTGCGGGCATCATGCCGAACTTGCCGACGTAATCGATGTGGATGTGCTGGTCGCACATCGTGGCCAAGTCGACGCTCATCTTCAGCAGGTTGGAGATGACCTTGTCGAAATCGACGATCTCATCGGCGGTCTGGCTCAGTCCCTCGTGCACCATGGCGATGGTCTGCACGCGGCGCTGTGCCTCTTCAAGCTCTTTTTTGACCTCACTGGACTTCGTCTTGCGCGCCTGGAGCCTGAGCAGCGCAGAGACCGCCTGCAGGTTGTTCTTGACACGATGGTGGATCTCCGAGATCGTGGCGTTCTTGGTCTGCAGTTCGACCTCACGCCTGCGCAGCTCGGTGACGTCACGGCACAGGATGATCGCCCCGGTGCGCCCGTTATTGTCGTACAGGGGCAGAGACCGGACGGATACCGCGGATCGGTTGGCGTTGATTTCGGAATCCACTGCATCCTTGCCCATCAGCACCATCGGCAGCGCCTCGGGGACTGGATCGTTGCGACGCAGCAAGTCGGTGCCGATTTCACTGAGGAAATGCCCCTGCATCGTCATCAGGCATCCCAGCCTTCTGAAGCAGCTGATGGCGTTGGGCGAGGCGTAGCGTACGATGCCCTCCTGCGTGAGCATGATGAAGCCGTCCGAGACACGCGCGACATGGCGCTGGCTCATGATCGCGTTGACGTAGGGGAACTGGCCACGGGGAATCATCTCGTACAACTGCTTGCCCGCGTTGATGCTTTCGGACTCGTACCGGCCGTTCGACTCGCGCGTGGCCATGTTGGTCTCACGCACGACAAGCCCCAGCGTCTTGCCGTCATGACGGATGGGGGCGTACACGTTGCAGACCGTGGATTTGCCGACCGCCCTGAGCACAGTGGACCTGAACACGGTCTTCGACTGCATGGCGGCATCCAGCTCCCCCACCATTTCCGGGGCGACCAGCGCGCCGACGGCGTCATCGATTCTCAGGGTCATCACGGTGGAGGGCCTGCACTGCTCGACGATGCGGTAGTTGCCGTCGCCGTCCTGCACGATCAGCAGCAGGTCGGCGAAGCTCAGATCGGCGATCACCTGCCAGTCGGCGACCAGATGGTGCAGCCATTCGCGATCGCTTTCGGTGAAGTCAGGTCGAGTAGCCAGAATGTGTGTGAAATCAGCCATGAGTACCATGATACGCAATACCATGCCGATGCATGACGCAATCGTCATCAGTACTTCATGAGCACATCCGTGAGCGGACAAGTCTATAACCTACGCTAACGTAAGTTACGTTTCCGTAACCAATCGGGGAGGTCATATGGCAGTACAGGACGACGCGACGGTGGCAGCGAAGCGAGCCGCTGTCATCAAGGCGCGGGAAGTCGCATTGCAGGCGAAGGCCGACGCGGTGAGGGCGAAATCCCGCGCGAAGGCCGAGGCGATCCGACATAAGGCCGAGGAAAAAGCCACCAGGACCCTCGCCAAGGGCGAGGCTCACGCCGCGCGCATCGAGGGAATCGCCCCGGCGGAAGTGGAGCGCAAGATCCGTCTCGACGTGCACGGACGGCCCAAGCCATTGATGAGAGGGTGGATTCACGTGTGTTTTGTCAAGTTGTTATAGGCCAGTGTGGCGTGAGTTTTCCTTCCGAA